>Ga0155175_119_pt3 | contig 121993 bp, 116 predicted proteins | sample RifCSPhighO2_01_FD_106143 | JGI IMG/M metagenome (GOLD analysis project Ga0155175, IMG submission 106143) | Sphingopyxis sp. RIFCSPHIGHO2_01_FULL_65_24 | reverse complement strand
GCCGCGCCTTGCCGACGCTCGCGTGCACCGCCACCACCGGCAGCGTGCAATCGGCCTGGCGCAGCGTGCCCGTCACCATCTCGCCGCCCATATTGCTCTCGGCGACCACCCGGTCGGCACCCCGGCGTGCCGCCGCCGCGGCGACCGCCTGCGCCCACACGCCAGGCGACGCTTTCTCGACGCTCGCATCCTCCAGCACCGCCAGCCGCCCGTCGCGCAGCAGCGCCGCGACCACGATCCCGCACGCATCGCCTTCGCTGGTCGCCGGCGGATCGACCCCGATCACCACGCGCACCGGCTTGCCGACGCTCGCCGCATCGACCCGGCACGCCTCGACCAGCGCGCGGCTCCACAGCGCGCCCTCGACATCCTCGAGCATCTCGCCGCCCAGTTCCTGCCGCCCCAGCCGCGTCCCGCCATAACTCGCCAGCATCGCCTCGACGAAGCTTTCGGGCAGGTGCGGGTTCTCGCCCGTCCGCCCATAGGTCGGCACCATGCCCGGCGCCGCGAGCACCCGCCGCATCGCCGCATTGGTCCGCGGCGTCGTCGTCACCAGCACCCGCGGATGCGCGCCCAGCCGCATGCCCAGCATCAGATTGTCCCACGCCGCCGTCCCGCGCCGCCATTTCGCCAGCTCGTCGCACCAGGCCGCATGATGTTCGGGCCCGCGCAATTCCTCGCCGGCCTCGGCCGAATAGAGCATCGCCACCGCACCGCTGTCGAACAGCAGCTCGCGCCGCCCCGCGACCCAGCGCGGTTCTTCATGCGATCGCGCCACCGCGATCAGCCCGCTCGGCCCCTCGATCATCACCCGCTGCCCGTCGGCGATCGTCGCCGCGACCAGCGCGATCCGCGCCCCCGGCCGATCGCGCGCCACCTCGCTCACCCATTCGGCGCCCGCCCGCGTCTTGCCGAATCCGCGCCCCGCCTGGATCAGCCAGATGCGCCAGTCCCCCGGCGGGGTGCGCTGCCCCTTATTCTCCGCGCCGTACCAGCGCGCGATCAGCTCGGCCTTCTGCCCCTTGCTCAGCGCGCGCATCAGCCTGCGCCACTCGCTCGGCGTCATTTCCCCCATGTCCGCAAAAACGCCATCCGACCGCGCCTGCCGCGCGGCCGGCGTCGATTCCAGCTTCACGCGTCACCGTCCGATGCGCCATCGGGGGCATCGCCTTCGCGCGGCGCGGGTTTGGCGACCAGCTCGCCGCCGTCGACGGTCACGCCGCGCAGCGCCCGCTGGCGCTTGATCATCGCGATCTTCTTCAGCAGCACCGCGTCGGTTTCTTCCTGTGTCGCGACGCGCGGCAGCCCCCGCTGGTGCGCGCGCCCCTGCTGGACGCTGCGCCGATGCTGGTTCATCACCGCGATCGCCTGCTCGACCGTCATCTTCTCGAGCGGCTCCTCGCGCTCGTCGAGTTGCAGTTCGCCCAGCACCTCCAGCGCCCGCCGCGCCAGCGCCATTTCCAGCCGCGCATAGCCCAGTTCCAGCGCCTGCTGCCATTGGCTCGCGAATTCGGGATCGCGATAGCGCAGGGCATAGGCGCCGCGCATGCTGATCCCCGAAGCCTTCTGCGCGCGCCGGACGTTACAGCTGTGCGCCATCTCGGTCAGGAAGGCCGTGCGCCGCGCCTTGGTCCAGCGAAGCGGCTTCGCCTTCCGCCGCTGCGCCGGCCCCGCGCTATAGGGGGTAATCTCCTCGCCCTCGTCGTCACCCTCGTTTCGCTGCACCTCGTCCATATCGCCCGCCTCCAAAGCAAAAGGGCCGGAAAGCCCCTCCCATCGGAAGAGGCCCCGGCCCGACTCGCAATTCTGCATGATGAGAGACATGTGCCATATCAGCGTGACGATGTCAAGGATAATAACCTATATGGTTCTACCATGTCGATCGTTGCCAGAAGCGAGCCAAGACGGACCCGGCCAATCCTCCCTGTGGCGAAGCCATGGGGAGGGGGACCGCGCCCGAAGGGCGTGGTGGAGGGGCAGCAACGGTAGCGCCAAAGCCCCTCCGTCAGCGCTTCGCGCCGCCACCTCCCCACGCCTTCGGCGCAGGGAGGATTTTACGTGAGGCCCCGTCGTCATCCCGGGCTTGACCCGGGACCCGCCTTCCTTCTTCCAAGCGGCAAAGGCTCAAACCCGAAATCCTCGGCCAAATCGCGCCATGTCAGATTCATCGCATTGACCAGGTCATATTTCCACGGCCGCAGCCACCGCTCAAGTCGCTGTTGAAGCGTTGTAAAGCAACATCGGATTCGTCTGAAATAATAATATATGCGTCTCTTGAAAAATTTGATACGACGCTGCGCTGTATAGGAATAGGGGTATACTATGCGCTTTATCGCGATTGTCGCATCCCTTGCGCTTGCTAGCTGCAGTCAAGTCGGGCGACTAAGAACCGACATATCGGCGCCGACGCCGGCCCTTGGGCCCGAGGTTACGGCGTTGCGTAACAATCTCGCGGTCGCTTTTGTAGAAAAAGATCAAAACCAGGCTGGCTCCTTCGGCTGCAAACCTATTAGCACCGGTAGCCGAAAATGCCTTATGTTTAGGACAGACGGTACGCAGGAGGAGGTTGATATTTACCTGCGGTCGGCTTTTACGCTAACCAATAGTCTCTGCGATGATTTTTTTCGATCAACCAATGCAGCTGCGCTCCATCGACAAAATGTCAGAACTAACATAAACGACGTTGGAACATTTGTTACGGCCATTCTCGGGATCTCAAATGCAGGTTCCATCGCAACTAGTGCCGTGGCGTCCGCCACGGGCTTTGGCGACGGTTTAGTCCGAAACTATGATGCGAGCTATTTGGTGACTCCCGATCTAGCGACGCTTCAGCCTTTGGTGCGAGCAGAGCAGGTTGAAGTGCGCAAATCTATTATGGCCGATCATCCTGCGACATTCGAGACCGCCCGTGACGCCGCGCTTCGCTACGCAGAGCCCTGCACCTATCTCGGGATGAAGCGCCTACTGACGAAATCGGTGCAACTGCAAACGGTGGCGACCCAAAAGGGATTTTCGAATCAAGCGGACGCGGTCGCGGCATTCGCCGTGCCGGTACCGGCTCCAAAATCGGCGCAGGCACCCGTTGCTGCTCCAGCACCGGTTGCGCCTGCCGTCGCGCCGCCGGTTCAGCCTTCAACTTAGCCGTTATGATGCCGAACTGAGAGCGTGATGCTTCAAGTTAGTTAGGAGGACTATCCGATGAGGCAATTAAAATTTTGCATCATGGGAGCCGCGATGATTGCCATCGCCGGACCCAAAGCTGCAATGGCCGACGATTTCAACTATGCGGCGCCAAGCTCGGCTACGCGGACAATCAAACTCTGGTCGACGAGGTATTATGTGCATTACGTCGATAGTTCGGAAACTAGTGATGCAGCGCCTCTATACCGCCAAGACGGCACGCCGCTTGGCGTTAGCATCCCCAAAAGCCAGTTTTGTTTTGCGGCGTTGCAGGGCACACTTGCCGTGAAAGCCGGGTCGACCACGACGGTCTATAATGCAGCTGGATTGTCGCAACGTCAGTCGGCGAACTGTGCCTATCGCAAGCTAACGCCTGCGGTGAATTCCAAATTAGGCAGGCAGGCGTGGGTGCCGGTAACTGGCAACGGCAAATTTGGCCTCGGGGTTCGTACCTATCGGCTACTGCCGTTTCGAACTATTGCCGTCGATGCAGGAACAATTCCATATGGAACAGTGCTGTTCATTCCGCAGCTTCGCGGTTTTAAATTCGACGATGGCGGCGAGGCACGAGTGCATGATGGCTATGTTTTTGCTGGAGACACGGGAGGAGCGATCAAAAAGAATCACATAGATTTCTTCACCGGGGGCTTCACAGGTCCCCCGCCAGCTTTCGTGACATCGCGCTCAACCGGACTGTTTGAAGCCCAAATTGTGACCGACACTCACATTATCGACGAATTGACACGAGAGGCCGCTTACAAGCCCTGACACCAAAGCTCGACTGCCCCGCGAACATCAGCCACCCCCACCATTGCCACCCCGCCCCAGCCCCGTTAGTGGCAAGCCATCGTGGACAGCAGCATCACCATCGGAACCGACGCCGCGCAGAATGCGGTCCGCATCGACGTGCAGGAACTGCTCGCGACGCGCCTGCTCGTGCAGGGCAATTCGGGGTCGGGCAAGTCGCACCTGCTGCGCCGCATCCTCGAGGAAAGCGCCGGCCTCGTCCAGCAGGTGGTGATCGATCCCGAGGGCGATTTCGTCACCCTCGCCGACCGCTACAACCATGTCGTTGTCAACGCCGGCGACTATAGCGAGCGCGAGATCGCGGCGATGGGCGCGCGCATCCGCGAGCATCGCGCCTCGGTGATCGTCGCGCTCGATACTTTGGATATCGAGGCGCAGATGAGCTGCGCCGCCGCTTTTCTCAACGCCCTCTTCGACGCCCCGCGCGAGCATTGGTTTCCCGCGCTCGTCGTCGTCGACGAGGCGCAGATGTTCGCGCCCAGCGCGTCGGGCGACGTCTCCGACAATGTCCGCCGCGCCAGCCTGTCGGCGATGACCAACCTCATGTGCCGCGGCCGCAAGCGCGGGCTCGCCGGCGCGATCGCGACCCAGCGCCTCGCCAAGCTCGCCAAGAATGTCGCGGCGGAGGCGAGCAATTTCCTGATGGGGCGCACCTTCCTCGACATCGACATGGCGCGCGCCGCCGACCTGCTCGGCATGGAACGCCGCCAGGCCGAGGCGATCCGCGACCTCGACCGCGGCCATTTCCTCGGGCTCGGCCCCGCCATCTCGCGCCGCCCGGTGTCGATCCGCATCGGCGCGACCCAGACCGCGACCCGCGCCGGCACCCACGGCCTGCTGCCGCTCCCCGATGCCGAACCGCACGACATGCGCACGATGCTCTTCGCCGAGCTGGAGACGATGCCGCCGCCCCCTCCCCCACCGCCGAAACCCGTCCCCGCGCACGACCTGATGCGGCAATTCGCGGCGCACGACGACGACCTCGCGCTCGCCGAGGCCGAACCCGATCCCGCGCTCAGCCCCGAAGAGCAGGAAGCCGCCGAGGCCGCGGCAGTCGCCGCCGCCGAGGATATCGAGGCCGGCATCGTCGCCGCGCTGCACGACATGCTCGCCGACCCCGACGGCGCCTTCCATCCCGAGGCCTTTCTCTATCAGGATTTCTCGGTCCGCTGCCGCATGGCGCGGCTCGCGCGCGTGCCGCTCGACCTAGCGCAGTTCCGTCGCCGCTTCGCGCTGGCGAAGGGCGGCATCTTCGACCCCGCCGACACCCGCTGGGCCGACCTGCTCGACGCCGCATCGCGCCTGCCCGACGACATGCTCGCACCCTTCGTCCAGATCGGCCGCGCCGCGATGGAGGGGCTGCCCTGCCCCGACGACGACGCGCTCGGCCGCGCCTATGGCACGCGCTCGCCCGGCCGCATCCGCCGCCTCGTCGACTATATGGAAAAACATGGCGCGGTCGTCGTCCGCTCGGACTTCGGCGGCCGCCGTTCGATCGGCATCCCCGCGCTGGGGCTCAGCACCGAGGCCGAATAGCGCCCCGATTCCGGCGATTGACCTCTCCCTGTCTTGCCCTACACCGAGGACAGGGGGACATCATATGGCGGGACTCGACCGGGACGATTGGCAGGCCATCCAGGCGCTGTTCGATGAACTGGTCGATCTGCCCCCCGATACCCAGGCCCGGCGGCTGACCCGATCGGCGCTCGCCCCCGACATCGTCACCGCGGTGCGCGGTCTGCTCACCGCGTCGCGCGGCGAGGGCATCCTCGACGGGACGCCGCCGCCGCTCGGCACCGAAGCGCCGCCCGCCGCCTACACCTCGCTCGCGTCAGGGCAGGATGTCGGCGGTTTCACGATCGACCGGCTGATCGGGCGCGGCGGGCTCGGCGAGGTCTATCTGGCGCGCCGTGCGGGCGCCGATTTCGACCAGAAGGTCGCGCTCAAGCTGCTGCGCGTCGACGCCGCCGAGCGCGCCGAAAGCTTCGCGCGCGAACGCCGCCTGCTCGCGCGGCTCGACCATCCGGGGATCGCGCGGCTGATCGACGCCGGGGTCGCCCCCGACGGTCGGCCCTATATCGTCATGGACTATGTCGACGGCGAACCGATCGACGCCTGGTGCCGCAGCCACGCCGCCGACCTCGACACGCGGCTGAAACTGTTCCGCGAGACGTGCGATGCGGTCGCCTTCGCCCACGCCAACCTCGTCGTCCATCGCGACATCAAGCCCTCGAACATATTGATCGACCCCGCGGGCAAGCCGCGCCTCGTCGATTTCGGGATCGGCAAATTGCTCGACGACAGCGCCGCCCTGCCCGCGACGACGCAGGCGATGCTCACCCCCGACTATGCCGCCCCCGAACAGCTCGGCGGCGACGAGGCGACGGTGGCGACCGACGTCTATGCGCTCGGCGTCGTCCTCTACGAACTGGTCAGCGGCCAAAGCCCCTGGCGCACCGAAAAATCATCGGTCCCCGCGATGATCCGCCGCGTGCTTTACGAGGATGCGGCGCTGCCCAGCCGCGCTGCGGCGTCGGGCGCCGGCCCGGTCCCCGCGGGCAAGATCGGCGGCGACCTCGACGCGATCGTGATGAAGGCGATGCGGCGCAACCCGGCCGAGCGTTACCTCAGCGTCAGCGCATTGTCGGAAGATATCGCGCGCCACCAGCAGTTCCTCCCCGTCCAGGCCCGCGACGGCTCGACCCGCTATATGCTCGGCCGCTTCCTGCGTCGCTATCGCTGGGGCGTCGCCGCGACCGCTGCGGTGCTCGCCGCCCTGCTCGTCGGCGCGGGCGGCATCGCCTGGCAGGCGCGCGCGACCGCGATCGAACGCGACGCGGCACTGGCGGAGGCGAAACGGTCGGAGGCGATCAACCGCCTGCTCACCGTGATGCTGCGCGACACCGCCGCGACCGACGAAGGCGAGACCGCGACGGTCAAGCAGATGCTCGACCAGACCGCCGAGAAGCTCGCCAATTCGCTCGACCATAGCGAGGACTCGGCGACCCTTGTCGGCACCCTCTTCAATCTATACGTCAATTTGGAAGACAGCGTCGGCTCCTACGCCTTGGTCAGCCGCGCGCTCGAACGCGGTGTCGGTAGCGACAGCCCCGCCGCGACCGCCAACCTCAAGGTCAAAAAGGCCGCGGCCGCCGCCGTGATCGGCAACACCGACGAAATGCCGACGCTGCTCGCTTACGCCGAGCGCGTATACAAGCCTGACCCGGTTCGATACCGCATGGAGATCGTCGAGCTGAAACAGGCGCAGGCGCAATATCTGCGCCGGACGGGCAAGACGCAGGAAGCGATCGACCTGCTGATCTCGACGCTTCCCGATGCCGAAGTGGTGTGGAAGGAAAACCACCGCGACGTGGTGGCGATCTACAACAATATCCTCGTCTATATGATCGAGACCAATCAGCTCGAGGCGATGGCCCCGATCATCGCCCGCGCGGAGGCACTGATTGCGCGATCCGGCGAAAAAAACAGCGGATCCGACCTCAACATCCGGCAGTTGAAGGCGCTGCGTCTGATCCGCCTCGGCAAACCTGCGGAGGCCGAGCCCCTGCTCCGCGGTATCGTCGCCCAGCGCCGCGCAACACTTGGCGAATCCGCCGGCCTCGCGGTCGACCTCGTCCAGTTGAGCCGCGCGCAAATCCCGCTCGGCAAATATGCCGACGCCCGCAAGGCGCTGGAGGAAGCCTATCCGATGGCGTCCGAAAATCTCTCGCCCAAGGCGTTGCCGACGATCATCACCGGCGCCGCGCTTGCCGAGGCCCGCGCCGAAACCGGCGACATCGCGGGGGCGCAGGCGCTGATCACCCAATTGCAGCCGTTGTTTGACGCCATGCCCCCCGGCCTGCCCGCCGCGGTGCTCGGCCGCGCCCGCGCCGTCCTGCGCCTGAAACAGGGCCGGATCGCCGAGGCGCGCAAGGAACTGGACGCGGCGGACGCGATCTTCCGCCAAGCTGGCCCAAGCGGCGAATCCTATCTGAAATCGGTCACCGCCCTCCGCGCCCGGATCGACGCGGCGGGGTAGCATCTGAAACCGGCCTTTGCCCGAAGACGAGGTGATTATATCCTTTTCCAACCCATGCAACGAATGGCGGCGTTGGGGTGGTTACAAGACATTCCCCTCCCTGCAAGGGAGGGGTTAGGGGTGGGTGCGAGCGAAGCGAGCTTTGCACCATCTCGATAGGGCGCAGCGCCGCTACGCGGCGCACCCACCCCCAGCCCCTCCCTTGCAGGGAGGGGAGACCAGTGTCAGCAATCGCTCGAAAATGCTCGTCCTGTGGGTTTGCAAAACGCATCATCGCCAAAAGCTATCGACTCAAACACATCCCAATCGAAAACGCCTCAGGCCGCCGCCATCTCCTGATGAATCCACGCCCGCGCCTGCACCCACCAGCGCCGCACGGTGCGGTCGGTCACCCCCAGCACGTCGGCGGTCTCGCGCTCGTCCATCCCGGCGAAGAAACGGCAATCGACGACCTGCGCCAGATTGGCGTCCTGCCGCTTCAGCGCCTCGAGCGCGTCGCCGAGTTTCAGCACCTGCTCGTCCTCGGGCACCGCGGCTGCGAGCGAATCGAGGCTCTGGGTAAAGCTGTAATCCCCCGCCCCGCGCTTTGACGCCAGCCGCGCCCGCGCCGCGTCGATCAATATGTGCCGCATCGCGGTCGCCGCGCAGGCCAGGAAATGCGACTGGCTTTCCCACCCGTCGGCGCGGCGCAATTTGACATAGGCTTCGTTGATCAGCGCCGTCGTCTGCAAGGTCTGCGGCCCGCCGGCGCGATAATGCTCGCGCCGCGCGATCGTCCGCAGTTCGGCATAAAGGCTCGCCACCAGCGCGTCGGCGGGACCGGGCAGGTCGTCCTCAGGGGGCGTATCCGGATCGATCGACTTTCCCCCGCAACGCGGTCCGCCAGCAAGTCTGACCAAATGATTTTATGCGGCCAGACCAGCAGTTTGGCAAGCGGGCTTCGCTCGCGTCACCCCGCGTCGTGGAAGATCAGGCCGAGGGTGCGGCGCTGACCGGTTCGTAGGGCACTTACCCCGTGGCGCATCGCTACCCGATAATCGCCGCGGGCGCCCCGCACCGGCCGGGCGTTGACCGCGAACACCACCGCATCGCCCTTGCCCAGCGGCACGACCGCGGCGCGCGACTGCATGCGCGGGCGCTGCTCGGTGAGCAGGAACTCGCCACCCGTAAAATCGTCCCCGGGTGCCGACAGCAGCAGCGCGGCCTGCAACGGAAAGACATGCGCTCCATACAGATCCTGGTGCAGGCAGTTGTAATCGCCGGGGCCATAATTCAGCAGCAGCGGCGTCGGCCGCGCCTGTCCCGCCGCATGGCAGCGCGCGAGGAAGTCGGCATGGGCTTCGGGAAAACGCTCCGCCATCCCCATCCGCGCGTGCCAGCGGTTGGCGATCGGTGCGAGCCGCGCATAGAGCGCCGTGCGCAGGTCCGCGACCAGCGGCGGCAAGGGATAGGAAAAATAGCGATATTCGCCGCGCCCGAACCCGTGTCGCGCCATATGGACGTGGCTACGAAAGCCGTTGGTCGCGTCGTATCGCGTCGCCAGCGCATCGCATTCGGCGCCCGCCAGCAGACCGGGCACCACGGCCCACCCCTCGGCATCAAGCGACGCGGTGACCGCAGGCCAATCGATGGCGTCGACTCGGCGGATCACGGCGCAGGAACCGACAGCGGGCATTGTCTCTATGGTCATGTCCGCGCTATGCCGCCCCGCATCCTCCCGCGCGCCCCGTTTCTTGCGGCCAAACCCGACCGGAACTCGTCATGATCCTTCGCCCTCTCGCCGCCCTCTTCCTCGCCGCGCTTGCCGTCCCGGCCACCGCGCAAGACGCCCCGGCCATCTCCGCCGACAACCTCACCGAAACGGTGCGCACCCTCGCCTCGGACCAGTTTCAGGGCCGCGCGCCCGGCACGATCGGCGAAGAACGCACTGTCGGTTATCTGATCGGCCGGCTCCAGGCGCTCGGGCTCGAACCCGGCGGCGTCGATGGCGGCTGGACCCAGCCGGTGCCGCTACTCCACACCGCGCTCGCCTCGCCGACCAGGCTGCAGTTCGCACGGAACGGCAATGTTCAGCCGCTCGTCCAGGGTACCGACATCTATGTCTCGACGCTCCAACCGGTCGATATCGCGACCGTCGCCGCGGCCCCGCTCGTCTTCGTCGGCTATGGGGTCAGCGCCCCCGAACGCGGCTGGGACGATTTCAAGGGCCTCGACCTCAAGGGCAAAGTGGCGGTCTTCCTGATCAACGACCCCGATTTCTCCGCCGCCGCGGGCGAACCCGTCGCCGGCAAGTTCGGCGGCAAGACGATGACCTATTACGGCCGCTGGACCTACAAGTTCGAGGAAGCCTCGCGCCGCGGCGCGATCGCCGCGCTGATCGTCCACGACACCGACGGCGTCGGCTATGGCTGGAACGTCGTCAAAAGCGGCGGCGGCGAGAATTATGGCCTCGTCGTGCCCGCCGAAAAGCGCACCAGCCTGCAACTGCAGGGCTGGATCGCCCACGACGTCGCCGACAAGCTCTTTGCCGACGCCAAACTCGACCTGAACCAGCTCCGCATCGCCGCGCGCCGCGCCGATTTCCGCCCCGTGCCGATGTCCGGCGTCACCCTCGACGCCGCAATTCCGGTCCGCCAAGAGGTCGTGCAGAGCCAGAATGTCCTCGCCAAAATCCCCGGCGCCAAACGCCCCGACGAGGTGGTGATGTACGGCGCGCACTGGGACGCCTATGGCGAGGGCAAGCCCGATGCGCAGGGCCGCATCTACCGCGCCGGGGCCAATGACGACGCGCTCGGCGTCGCCGGGCTGTTCGAGATCGCGCGCGCCTTCAAGGCGGCGCCCGCCCCCGACCGCAGCCTCGTCTTCGCCTTCTGGACCGCCGAGGAACGCGGGCTGCTCGGGTCCGAAGCCTATGCCCAGAACCCGATCTATCCGCCCGAAAAGACCGTCGCCAACCTCGGTCTCGACATCCTCCAGACCGCGGGCAAGGCGAAGGACGTCATCCTCGTCGGCAAGGGACAGGGCAGCCTCGAGGACGACCTCGCCCGCGTCGCCGCGACGCAGGGCCGCACCGTCTCGGTCGAGAGCCTGCCCGAACGCGGCCTCTTCTACCGCGCCGACCATTTCTCGATGGCCAAGCGCGGCGTCCCCGTCCTGCTGATGATGGGCATCGCGGGCGCCTCCGACCTCGTCGTCGGCGGCAAGGCGGCGGGCCAGAAGTGGGTCGATGACTATACCGGCAATTGCTACCATCAGGCCTGCGACGCGTGGGACGAAAGCTGGAACCTCGACGGCGCGGTGCAGGATATCGAGCTTTTCCGCACGATCGGCGACGAACTCGCGCGCTCGACCAAATGGCCGGCGTGGAAGGACGGCAGCGAGTTCAAGGCAATCCGCGACACGAGCGCCGCGGCGAGGAAGTAAACCTCGGCACCCTCACCCTTCCCACCGGCCTTGCCGACGGGCCCCTTCCCTCTCCCGCCGGAAGGGTGAGGGTGAAGGACTCGCCCGCATCCCTCGTTCCACCGCCAAAACTCCCCCTCTCGTCGCGCAAAGCGCACCGCTGATCGCGCGCCCGACGCCCCCGTGCAACATTGGCCACCACGCCGCGTAGCTTTTTCGCACGCGCGTCGGGGGGAATCCCCACCCTGCGCCATTTCCAAGGAGCGACCCATGCGTTTCACCCCCCTCATCGTCACCGGGGCCGCTGCCCTGCTACTGTCAGCCTGCGCCGCCAAGGAAGAGGTCGCCATGGCCCCGCCGCCACCGCCGGGCGCGGTCGCGGGCAGCGTCGCCGCCGACCGCGACGGCGATGGCATCATCGACGGTTATTACACCGCCGACGGCATCTATCACCCGAACCAGCCGGCTTACACCCCGCCGCCCCCGCCGCCGCCGACCCGTATCGGCGAAAAGGGCTGATCACCCTTTGGACCAGATGACATGCCGGGGAATGCGGCGGAGCTGCATTCCCCTTTTCCTCGCGCTGATGGCGACCGCCGCGCCGGTCGTCGCCTCGGCCGCGCCCGCAAAGGCCCCCGCGACGGCCAGCGCCGCCACCGGTTTGGACAGCGCGCTGCGCGAACAGGCGGGCGGCGACATCAAACGCTTCTACGCCGAGCGCGGCTACAAACCGCTCTGGGTCCGCGCGGGCCGGATCGGCCCGCAGGCCGACACCCTGCTCGGCTACCTCGCCTCGGCCGATCTCGACGGCCTCAAACCCTATCGCGTCGACAAGCTGCGCGCGCTGATCCGCGACGCGCAGGGCGGCAACCCCGAGGCGGTCGCCCGCGCCGAACTCGCGCTGTCTGACGCCTTCGCATCCTATGTCCGCGACCAGCGCAAACCCGGCAAGGACCGCACCGTCTATGCCGACAAGTCGCTGAAACCCAAGCGCCCCGAAGCACTCACCGTGCTGCGCGCCGCCGCCTTCCCCAAGGATTTCGGCGCGTACATGACCGGCATGGACTGGATGAGCGAAGACTATGTCCGCCTCCGCACCCTCGCCGGGCAGGTCGCGAAACGCGGCGCCTCGCGCGACCAGATCGACCGTCTCCGCCTCAACCTCGACCGCGCGCGCATCCTGCCCGGGCCGTGGGTCCATCATGTCGTGGTCGACGCCTCGTCGGGCCAGCTCAGCTATTACAGCGCCGGCAAGCGCGTCGGCACGATGAAGGTCGTCGTCGGCGCCCCCGCCACCCCCACCCCGCTGCTCGCGGGCAAGCTGCAATGGGCGATCCTCAACCCCTATTGGAACGTCCCAGACTATCTCGCGCAGAACAGCATCGCGCCCAAGGTGCTCGCCGGCCGCAGCCTCGCCTCGCTGCGCATGGAGGCGCTGTCGGACTGGAGCCCCGGCGCGCGCAAGCTCGACCCGTCGGAAATCGACTGGCCCGCGGTCGCCTCGGGGCAGCGGGTGCTGCGCCTGCGCGAACTGCCCGGCGGCGCCAATTCGATGGGGCGGGTCAAATATCTCTTCCCGAACAAGCTCGGCATCTACCTTCACGACACCCCCGACCGGGACCTGCTCAAGAAGGACGACCGTCACTTCAGCAATGGCTGCATCCGGCTGGAGAACGCCGCCGAACTCGGCCAGTGGCTGCTCCAGCGCTCGATCAAGTCCAAGTCCAGCGCCCCCGAACAGGCCGTCCCCCTCCCCGCGGAAGTCCCCGTCTACCTGACTTACCTCACCCCCGTCGCGACCGAGCGAGGCGTCGCGTTTCGTCAAGATGTGTATGGGCGCGACGGGTAGGAACTCCCCTCCCTGAAAGGGAGGGGCTGGGGGTGAGTCCGCCGCGCAGCGGCGTTGCGACGTACCGGAATAGCGCTAGGCTCGCTGCGCTCGCCACCCACCCCTAACCCCTCCCATTCAGGGAGGGGAAGAGTTACCGAACCTCGCGCTCGACCAGCAACGCGGTTGCCGGCTTACGCCGGATCGCCACGATCAACACCCCGACCATCGCCAACCCGCCACCGATCGCCATCCGCAGGTCGAAATGGTCGTGGGTGATCCACACCCCGAAACCGATCGTCGCCAACGGAGTCATCAGCGTCAGCGGCGCGAGCAGATTGGCCTCATAGCGGTCGATCAGGTGATAATAGACCGAATGCGCGCCCACCGACACGACCAGCGCGGTGAACAGCACCGCGGCGAGGAAGGGCCAGCCGACCGCCAGCGCCGCCGCCGCCTGCCCCTGCTCGAACGTCGCCGAGGCGACGCCGAGCACGGTGACCGACACCAGCCCCACCCACGCCTGGAAACGGAAAGGCGCGACATCGTCGACCTGCTTCATGAGCACCGCCCCGGCGGCGCCTGAAAAGGCCGAGGCGGCGATCAGCCACAACCCCGTCGACAGCGCGAAGCCGGGGCGCCAGGTGACGATCAGCACGCCGACCAGCGTCAGCGCGATCCCCAGCCCGCGCCGCCAATGGATGCGCTCGCCGAGGATCAGCACCGACAGCAACATCGTGAAGGGCACCCCCATCTGCAGCACGATCGCCGCCGAGGACGGCGAGGTCGTTTTCAGCCCCACGAACAAAAGCGCGAAACTGCCGCCGCCGAGGCACAAAGCGATGGCGACGATCCGCCAGGCCGGGCGCGGCATCGGCAGCAGCCAGGGCAGCATCACCGCCGCGACCACGGCGAAGCGCAGCGCCGCATAGAAAAGCGGCGGAATCGCCCAGCTGTCGACGATGATCTTGCTCAGCACATTGTTGAACGCCCAGATCAGGCAAACCGCAACGAGGAGGAGGAAATCGCGGACGCGCACCGTTTCACCCGAATGGCGGAAAGCCGGACGTCCGCACTGGCTGGGGGCGTTAGCAGAAGGCGGTCGCGAGGGAAGCCATTGTGTCGGGTAATATGATCCTCCCTGTCGCGCAGCGATGGGGAGGGGGACCGCTCGCGTAGCGAGTGGTGGAGGGGCCAACGACGCCGCGTCATGGCCCCTCCCCGTCAGCGGCTTCGCCGCTGCCACCTCCCCATGGCTGCGCCACAGGGAGGATTTGGCTCAGGCGCCGGCACTTGTTGCCCGCAGCATCCGCTACCCCGCCAATTCCATCTCGAGCACCGTCAGCCCGCGCGCCAGCACCGCGCGCGTTACCGCGCCGCCCAGCGACACGCGCAGCGCCGCCCCGCCGGCCTCACCCGCCGCAAAGGCATCGGCGGCGATCGCGGTCACTCCCGCGCCGCGCAGCGCCTCGGCGATCCGCCCCTGATCGGCCCCGGCGGGCAAGGGCACCCACAGATGATAGCCGCTGGCATGCGCCGCATAGCTGCCAGCGGGCAGAATCGACGCCGCAAGCCCCTGCCGCGCCACCGCCTCGGCGCGCGTCTCGGCGACCAGCCGGGCATAGCTGCCGTCCTCCAGCCAGCGCGTCACCAGCGCGGCATCGAGCGGCGGCGCCATCACGCAGCTCTTGTGCACCTCGGCGGCCAGCGCCAGCGCCTCACGCACCGACGGCGCGCGCACATGCGCGACGCGCAGCGCGGGCGACAGGATCTTCGAACAACTCGCCACATAAGTTCCCAGCTCGGGCGCGAAGCTGGTCAACGGCGCGATCGCGCGCTCGGGAAGCTGGCCATAGGCGTCATCCTCGATGATCCGCACCCCGTGCCGCCGCGCCACCTCGGCCAGCGCCCGCCGCTCGCCGGCGTCCAGCGTGCGCGTGGTCGGATTGTCGTTGGTCGGCACCACATAGAGCGCGGCGACCTTGGTGGTCCGGCACAGCGCCTCCAGCGCGTCGGCGTCCATCGCCGCCAGCGGCGCGAGCCTCAGCCCCGCCTTGCGCGCCAACTGCAGGAACACCGAATAGATATGCGTCCCGCAGGCGACGACGTCGCCCGGCTGCAACGTCGCCGCGACGATCGCGTGCAGCGCATTTTGCGCGCCCGCGGTGACGATCACCTCGTCGGCCGAACAGGCCAGCCCCAGCCGCGCGAAAATCGCCGCGCCCGCCGCGCGGTCGGTCGCGCGCCCACCCGCCGGCGTGTAATGCAGTCGCCCGCCCGCGCCTGGCGCGCGCAGCAATGCGCTCGCGGTGCGTTCCCACGCCGCGAGCAACGACCCGCCCGCGACCTCGGGCGGCATGTTCATGCCGGTGTCGAGCGGCGGCGGTCCCGCCGCGATGGCATCCTGCGGCAGGATGAAGCTTCCCGCCCGTCCGCGCGCGCCGATCAGCCCGCGCTGCCGCGCCTGGTCATAACCCTTGGTGACGGTGGTCAGGTCGATCCCCAGCCGTGCCGCGAGGTCGCGTTGCGGCGGCAGGCGGTCGCCCGCGCGCAGCCGCCCCGCCTCGACCGCCGCCGCGATGCTGTCGGCGATCGCCAGATATTTGGCGCCCGGCGTTTCGCTCAGGTCGGGAATCCATGCCTCAGGCATCGCCGTCGCTCGTCGCCTCCCGTTTCGCCCGCGCGTTCAGCTCGGCCCACAGCGCGCCGGTCCCCGCTTCCTGCGCCTTGTTCACATATTGCGACGCGACGAGCCAGCCCTTGATCGGGTGCAGCATCAGCAGGCACGGCACGATCATCAGCGGCACCGAGGTCAACAGATGCACCCACCAGGGCGGATTCAGCGCGACCTCGAACCACACGACGAGGAACAGCAAGGGAAAGGCGACGAAGCACAGCGAGAAGAACGCCGGGCCGTCGTCGGGCGTCGCGAAATCATAATCGAGCCCGCACGTGTCGCAATGGTCGGCGACTTTCAGCCAGCGCCGGAACATCTTTCCCTCGCCGCACCGCGGGCACAGCCCATGCAGCCCCGCCCGATAGATCCACCGCCATTTGTCGCGACCCTCAAGCTCGCCGGTCATCGTCTTCATCCTGCATGCCACCGTGCATATAACCATACACAATACCATACATAATATCGAGACGTTGCGGAGTCAATATTTGCGAAACGTTCAGCAGGCGGGAACGGGCGCCGCCGCCGTCGCTGCGGGCCAGCGCAGTTCATAGGTAACGAGAAAGCCGTCATGATCCGACAATCGCGGGCTGTCCGGACGGCCGTCGAACATCGCCTCGGCGCGCAGCGGCCGGATCGTCAGCCGCTCGCCGTTCGCGAAAAACTGCAGGTCCTGCGTGTCCATCCACGGCGCGTCGCCGTCCCACGACAGCGCGACCGTGCATCCCGCCGCGGGGTCGATGCACACCTCATGCACCAGGGTCAGCGGGTGATGCGCGGAGAACCCCTCCCACCGCGCCTCCGAATGGCGCATGTTGAAATCGCCGCCAAAGATCAGCACGCTCTCGGGCGCCTGCGTCCGCGCGATGAAGTCCGACGCCGCGACCGCCTGCCGCGCATGCGCTTCCAGATTGCGCGTTTCGGCGACCCCCGACGCCTCGCGCGAATTCATATGGGTGTTATAGATGTCGATCGGTCCCGGCACCCCGGGCAGGTGGACGCGCGCGAGCATCACCCCCTTGTTCGCGAGGCAATCGAGCCCCGCACAGGCGCGCCGTCCAAAAGCGTCGGTTTCGGTCGCGACGATCGGGTAGCGCGACGCGATGGCGAGCCCCCCGCCGAGCAGGCGAAGCCCGACCTCGCCCTTCAGCGGCTTCGCCGTCCCCGGCATCCGCCCGTTCGCGGCGGCGGGCGGATCGGTGCGCCGCGGGCCGGGCACGATCGCGGGATAGCCGCTCGCGGCGACCGCACGCTTCGCGGCGGGGCTGAACATTTCCTGGAACAGCACGACGTCGGGCGCGGTACCCGCCGCGTGCATCGCCGCCAGCCGCGACCCGATCTCGGCCAGTTCGCGCGCGCGTCCCTTGCGCGCCGGCCAGCCCAGCCCTTCCAGATTATAGGTCAGCACCGACAGCGTCGCGGTCCGGCTTTCGCCCTCGGTCCGGACCGGCATCGCGGGGGCCGCCGCGCAGGACATCATACGCAGCGGCGGCTTGGGGCCGCAGGCGGCGAGCAGCGATGCGCCGCACGCGATCAGGATCATCTGGGCATAACGGGGGGTCATCGCACCAGCCCATATCGCCGCATCGCCGATCCGTCACCGGTTCCGAGACGGATTGGCGGCGCGGCGTGGCGGGGCTATGCCACGACCATGACCACCGACAAGATTTTCCTCAGCGCCAACGACCTCCTCGCCGATTCGCTCCGGCTCGGCATGCAGGTCATCGACGGCGGCTTCCGCCCGACACATCTCGTCGGCATCTGGCGCGGCGGGGCGCCGGTCGGCATCGCGGTGCAGGAACTGCTCGATTATCATGGCCAGCATTGCGACCATATCGCGATCCGCACCTCCTCCTACCACGGCATCGACAAACAGGACGCCGAGGTCAAAGTCTTCGCGCTCGGCTATCTCATCGACACCCTCGACCCCGAGGACCGGCTGCTCATCATCGACGACGTCTTCGACAGCGGGCGCAGCATCCGCGCCTTCATCGCCGAACTCAAGGCGCGCTGCCGCCACAACATGCCGCGCGACATCCGCATCGCCACCGTCTATTATAAACCGCGCCGCAACGTCACCGATCTCCGCCCCGATTTCTTCGTCCATGAAACCGACCAGTGGCTGATCTTCCCGCACGAGATCGACGGGCTGACGATCGAGGAAATCCGCCGCCACAAGCCCGAGGCGGCGATCATCCTGCGCGAGGAGGGAAACAGCAATGCCTGACGGTTTCACCTCGGCGAGCGACCGCGCCGCCTTCATCGCCGGCTTGCCCAAGGCCGAACTCCACCTCCATATCGAGGGCAGCCTCGAGCCCGAACTGATGTTCACCCTCGCGCAGCGCAACCATGTCGCGATCCCCTTTGCCAGCGTCGACGAGGTCAGGGCGGCTTATGCCTTCTCGAACCTCCAGGATTTCCTCGACATCTATTATCAGGGCATGGGCGTGCTCATCGCCGAGCAGGATTTTTACGACCTCACCGCCGCCTATCTGGCGCGCGCCCACGCCGACAATGTCCGCCACGTCGAAATCTTCTTCGACCCGCAGGGCCATACCGAACGCGGTCTCGCCTTCGAAACCGTCGTCGCCGGCATCACCCGCGCCCTCGACGATGCGCACGCGCGGCACGGCATCACCTCGAAACTCATCCTGTGCTTCCTCCGCCATCTCAGCGAAGCCGACGCCGAGGCGACCCTCGACGAAGCGCTGCCCTGGCTGGGCCGCATCGACGGTGTCGGCCTCGACAGCTCCGAAGTCGGCCACCCGCCCTCGAAGTTCGCGCGCGTCTTCGCCCGCGCCCGCGGCCTCGGCCTGAAAATCGTCGCCCACGCCGGCGAAGAAGGCCCACCCGAATATGTCCTTGAAGCGCTCGACATCCTCCAGGTCGACCGCATCGACCACGGCAACCGCAGCCTCGAAGACCCCGCGCTGGTCGCCCGTCTCGCCGCCGAAGGCATCTGCCTCACCGTCTGCCCGCTCTCGAACCTCAAGCTCTGCGTCGTCGACGACCTCAGCGCCCACCCGCTCAGGATGATGCTCGATGCGGGACTCGTCGCAACGGTGAACAGCGACGACCCCAGCTATTTCGGCGGCTATGTCGGCGCCAATTATCAGGCGGTCGCCGACGCGCTCGACCTGTCGAAAGCCGAACTTGTGCGCCTCGCGCGCAACAGCTTCACCGGCTCGTTCCTGAACGACGAGGAAAAGGCAAAACACCTCGCCGCGATCGACGCCTGGGCCTAAGCGGCGGGCACCAGAAACTTCAATCCCTGCAGCCGGACGACCTCGCCGCCCTCGCACACCGGCGCCGCGATCAGCCGCATCCAGCGCCGCGCGCCGGTCGCGGGCGCGATCTCGGCGTCGAGGGTGAAGCCGCGCCGATGCTGGATCGCATAGGCACGCAGCATTTCCATAGCCGCGCGCGATCCTTCGCAATAGAGCGCGACCGTCTCGGCGCGCGATACGCGCGCGCCATCGGGCAGGCCAAAGATCGTATAGACCTCGCTCGACCAGTTCAGCCGGTTGTCGGCCAGTTCGCAGCTCCATTCGCCGGGTCTGGACATCCCCGGGGGCAAGCTTCGCCCGGCATCGGCGAAGACCAGCCCCGCGTCATAGTCGTGCAACTGCCCCAGCTCGAAGTGCCGCGCACGCTCGTAAAGCGGCCAGCTATGATGGATCGGCAGGGGATGGGTCTGTTGCACGTGCGCTCCTGAGGTTCGCTCCTTAACGCTAATCGCCAACGACTAACAACAGGTGACCGACCTGCGCCCCTATGAGATCACCCCGCGATCAGCACCCCATGGTAAGCGGGGTCCTCGAACGCCATCCCCGCGCCGGTCGCCACACAGGTCAGCGCGTCCTTGGCGACCTTGACGTCGAGCCCGGTCGCCTGCGCGATCGCCTCGTCCATCCGGCCGAGCAAGGCGCCGCCGCCGGTCAGGGTGATGCCTTCGTCGATGATGTCGGCCGACAATTCGGGCGGGGTCTGTTCCAGCGCCGCGCGCACCGCGCTGACGATCTGGCCGACCGGCTCGGCGAGCGCCTCGGCGATCTCGACCTCCGACACACGGATTTCGGCGGGACGGCCGTTGACGAGGTCGCGGCCCTTGACGCTGATCACCGTGCCGTCGCCTTCGGGCGGCGTGGCGCAGCCGATCGCCAGCTTGACGCGCTCGGCGGTCATCTCGCCGATCATCAGATTATGTTTGCGGCGGATGTAGGACGAGATCATCTCGTCCATCTTGTCGCCGCCGACGCGCGCCGAATTGCTGTACGCGATGCCGCTCAGCGACAGCACCGCGACCTCGGTCGTCCCGCCGCCGATGTCGACGACCATCGCTCCGCGCGGCTCGGCGACCTGCAGCCCGGCGCCGATCGCAGCGGCCAGTGCCTCCTCGATCAGTTGCACCGACACCGCGCCGGCGTTGCTCGCCGCATCGCGGATCGCGCGGCGCTCGACCATCGTCGACCCCGACGGGACGCAGATCACGACATGACTGCGGCGGCGCAGCCGGCTCGGACCGCCGAGCACCTTGTCGATGAAATATTTGATCATCTGCTCGGCGACGTCGATGTCGGCGATCACACCGTCGCGCAGCGGCCGGATCGTCTCAATATTGCCGGGGGTCTTGCCCATCATCAACTTGGCGTCGTTGCCGACGACCTTGACCCGCCGCACGCCATCGCGCGTTTCAAGCGCGACCACCGAAGGTTCGTTGAGCACGATGCCCTGGCCGCGGGCATAGACGACGGTGTTCACGGTACCGAGGTCGATGGCCATGTCGTGCGCGGAACTGCCGAAACCTTGGCCGAAACGATGGAAAAAACTCATGGGGGGTGCGGACCCTTTTTTTTTGGCGGCGTTGGGGGAGGCGGGGTCCGGCCGGCCACCCGCGCCCGCACCCTCTGTCAGGCTCGCTTGTGGCGCGCGGCGGGGCGCGTCAACCGGAACGGTAGCCGGAACGGTGGTTAATCAGGGCCGAACGATATTACCGCGCCGGGCCGTGCCCCGATCGCGTCAGTGCGAGGCGCCCATCGACACCTGCTTGGGCAGCGGCGCGCACCAAACCGCAATCGCGGCGATGACGAACACCACCCCGGCGGCGAGGAAGAGGTGCAGCACCCCGATCGTGCCCGCCTGCACATCGACCATCCGCTCGATCGCCGCGCGCGCCTGTTCGAGGCTCAGCCCGGCCCGCTGCAACTGGTCCATCGCGCCGCCGGTGTCGTTCATATGGCTCACCAGTTCGGAGCGCGCGACGCGGTTCTGGCTGTCCCACGCCGAGGTCGCGATCGCCGTCCCCATCGCGCCCGACAAGGTGCGCAGGAAACTCATCAGCCCGGCCGCCGACGTCTGCTTGTCGGGCGGTACGCTCGACAGCGCGAGTGCGGTCAACCCGACGAAGAAAAAGGGCATACCCATCCCCTGCAACAGATGCGGCATAGCGAGCGTCCAGTAATCGACATCGGCGTTCCAGCTCGCGCGCAGGATCGACACGAACGCCATCCACATGATGCCGGCACTGATCGAAATGCGAATGTCGATCTTGCCGATCAGCCCCGCGGCCACCGGCGACAGCAAGACCGCGAACACCCCGATCCACGCGACGACATAGCCGGTCTCGGTCGCGGTATAGCCCGCCACCTGCTGCAGCCACAGCGGGGTCAGCACGACCTGCGAGAAAAAGGCGCCGAAACCCAGCGAGATCGCGATCGTCGCGAAACTGAACCCCCGGAACCGAAAGACGCGCAGGTCGACGACCGGATTTTCGTCGGTCAGCTCCCAGATGACGAAAGCGACAAAAGCGATCGCCGCGACGATCGCCAGCGTCACGATCCATGTCGATCCGAACCAGTCATGCTCGCGCCCGGTGTCGAGCATCAACTGGAAGGCGCCGACCGACAGCACGAGCAGGATCAGCCCGACCGTGTCGATGCGCGCCTTGGCTTTTTTGGTTTCGAACGGCCGCAACAGGCTCCCGACCCCGAAGAAACAGAGCGCGACCACCGGCAGGTTGATGAAAAAGATCCACGGCCAGCTCCAATTGTCGCTGATCAGCCCGCCGAGGATCGGCCCCAGGATCGGCGCCGTCGTCGTCGTCATCGCCCAGATCGCGAGGCCGATCCCTGCCTTCTCCTTGGGAAAGATACGCAGCAGCAAGATCTGCGACAGCGGCATCAGCGGACCGCCCGACAGCCCCTGCAGAATGCGGAAGACGATCAGTCCGTCGAGGGTCTGCGATATGCCGCAAAGGAAGGAGAAAATGCCGAAGCCGACGATCGAATAGAGGAACCAGCGCACCGTGCCGAAACGCATCGCGAGCCAGCCGGTCAGCGGCACACTGATCGCGTCGGCGACCGCATAGCTGGTGATGACCCACGTCCCCTGTGTCGGCGACACCGCGAGTCCGCCCGCGATATGCGGCACCGACACATTGGCGATGGTGGTGTCGAGCACGACGACGAAATTGGCAAGCGCCAATGCGAACGCCGCCGCGAACAGCCGCACGCCCGTCAGCGGCGCGGGTTCGTCGGACAGGATGGCGGCGGCGCTGGCCATGGTTCAGCTCATTTCCCGCGCGTGTCGATCGTCGCTTCCATCGACAATCCGACGCGCAGCGGATGCGCCTTCAATTCCTTGGGGTCGAGCGCGATGCGCACCGGCAGGCGCTGCACCACCTTCACCCAATTGCCCGTCGCATTCTGTGCCGGGATCAGCGAGAACGCCGCGCCGGTGCCGCCCGCGATGCCGACGACCTTGCCGTGGAACACCACGTCGTCGCCATAGAAATCCGACACCAGCTCGACCGGCTGCCCCATGCGGATGTCCTTGAACTGGCTTTCCTTGTAGTTGGCATCGACATATGCGGTGGCGATCGGGACAATCGTCATGATCGGCGCGCCCGCGGCGATCCGCTGCCCGACCTGCACCTGCTTGTTCGTCACGATGCCGTCGACCGGCGCGCGGATCACCGTGCGCGCCAGGTCGAGCTCGGCCTTTTCGAGCCGCGCCTGCGCCGCCGCGACGTCGGGCGCGCTGTCGATCGTCGTCCCGCGCGTCAGCGCCTCGGCCGCGCCGAGGTCCCCCGTTGCCGAACCCTGCGTCGCCTGTGCCGAAGCGATTCCGGCCGATGCCAGGTCGCGCGCCGCCGTCGCCGACTGCAACGCGGCGCGTGCCGAGGTGATTTCCTCGCCCGATACCGCGCCGGTGCCCGACAGGCTTTCACGCCGCGCCAGTTCGGCGCGCGCCTTCTCGACCATCGCATTGGCATCGCGCAGTCGCGCCCGCGACTGGTTCACATCGGCGCCGCGTGCGACGACGCGCGCCCGCGCCGCATCGGCATTGGCACCCGCTTGGCCATAGCGTTGCCGTGCCAGCCGCAGCGCCGCCTGTGCGTCGGCGACCGCAAGCTTGGCATCGCTATCGTCGAGGATGACGAGGATGTCGCCCTTCTTCACCGCCTGCGTGCCCGCGACGCGGACCTCCCGCACCGGCCCTGCGACGAGCGCGGTGACGACGGCGGAATCGGCACCGACATAGGCATTGTCGGTATGCACCCGCCCCGCCTGCGTCAGGAAATACCACACCGCCCAGAGCAGTGCGACGCTGACCACGACGATCAGCAGGATGCGCAGGAATTTCCTGCGTTTCGCGCCATTCGCCTCGGCGGTGGGGGAGGTTTCGGCGGGGATCGCAGCCGTATCGTCGGCCATCATCTGTCTCCTGTGGAAGTCTTGGCCCGATAACCGCCGCCCAGCGCGCGGATCAGGCTGATGTCGAGCGACAGCTGCCGCGCCTCGAGGTCGGCGACGCCGCGCGCCAGCGCCACGGCGCTGTCCTCGGCGGTCAGCGCGACGATCTGGTTCGACAGCCCGGCGCGATAGCGCAGCCCGGCGAGCTTCGACGCCTCTTCGGCCGCCGCCAGCGCCGCGCGCCGCTCGGTCAGTTGCCGCGCATTGGCCTCGCGGCTGCGCACGACGTCGGCGACGTCGCGCAGCGCCGCGATCAGGCTCTTGTCATAATTGGCGACCACGACGTCATAATCGGCGCGCGCGCCGCGATACCGGCCCTGCAACCGCCCGCTGTCGAAGATCGGCAGGCTCAGCGCGACCCCGCCATTGCCATATTCGGATCCCTTGTCGAACAGGTTCGACAGCCCGAGCGACTGCAGCCCGACGAGCGCCGACAGGCTGATATTCGGATAGAAATCGGCGCGTGCGACATCGATGCGTTTCGCCGCCGCCTCGCCGCGCAGCCGCGCCGCGACGATGTCGGGGCGCCGGCCGATCAACGCGATTCCCGCGTCGGCCGGCAATCCCGCCGCCGGAAGCGTCAGCACCGGCCTGGCGATCGCCAGCCCGCGATCGGGACCCGCGCCGACCAGTGCCGCGATGCGGTTGCGCGTCAGCGCTATCGCCTCCTCGAGCGCGACGACATCGCCGCGCGCCGCCGCGGTGCGGCTCTCGGCCTGCCGCTGCGCCGCCAGATTTTCCAGCCCCGCCCGCACGCGCTCCGCCGACAGCCCGGCGCTCGTCCCGCGCACCCGCACCGCCGCGTTGGCGACGTCGAGCGCGGCGAACTGCCCCGCAAGGTCGGCATAGGCCGAAGCGATCCCGGTGGTCAGCATCAGCCGCGCCTGCGCCGCATCGACCCGTGCCGCCTCGGCCTCCGACGTCGCCGCCGCCAGCGCCGCGCGATTGCGGCCCCACAGGTCGAGGTCGAAACCGAAGGTCGCGGCGATATGCCCTGTATCCTGGATGCCGTCGGGCACGAATTGCGGCGGAATGCCCAGATTCTTGCTCTGCTGGGTGCCGCCCGCGCTGCCCTCGACGCCAATGCGCGGGCCGAGCGCCGCGCCCGCCTGCTGCGCCAGCGCATCGGCGGCGCGCACCCGCGCCGCAGCGATCGCGACGTCGGGCGATCCGGCCAGCCCTTCGTCGATCAGCGCCGTCAGCTGTGCATCGCCGAACCCCTGCCACCAGCCCTCGACCGGCCACGCGCCCGCCGCATCGGCGAACGAGGCGCTCGACGCCAGCGACTCGGGCGCGACGGGAACCGGCTTCGGCCCGACGTCGGGGGTCGCAACGCAGCCCGCGAGCAGGCCGAAAACAGCGGTGACAAGAAATATTCTGCGGGGCATGGCATCCAACGATACTAGCTGGTATCATGCGCCATTGAACTGCGGACGATAAGTTGTCAATCGAAATGATACCAGACAGTACGACTACTTTGGACGATGCCGCTGCGGCGCGACGCAAGGCCTTTGTCGACGCCGCGCGCGCGCTGTTTTTGGCGAACGGCTATAGTGGCACCACCATGTCGTCGATCGCCGCCAAGGTCGGCGGGTCGAAGACGACGCTCTGGACCTATTTCCCGTCAAAGGAGGACCTGTTCGCGGCGGTGGTCGACGAAATCGTCGGCGAATATGGCACCGCGCTGCACGTCGACTTGCCGGTCGACCAGCCGGTGGTCGAGGTGCTGACGCGCTTCGGCAATGTGCTGATGGCGGCGCTGGTGACGACGCCCTTGCTGTCGCTGTTCCGCCTCGTCGTCGGCGAGGCCGAGCGCTTTCCGCATCTCGCCGAGACCTTTTACGATCGCGGCCCACGCCGCGGCAAGGCGCGCGCCGCCATCTGGGTCGCCGCCAAGATGGCGCGCGGCGAATTGCGCGAGGGCGACCCGATGCAGGCGGTTCGCCATTTCGCGGGGCTATGCCAGTCGGGGATCTACCAGCACGCCGTCCTCGGCCTTCCCGAAGGCCGCGAAACCGACCGGATCGCCGCCGAAGTCGATGCCGCCGTCGATACCTTCTATCGCGCCTGGGGTCCCGAGCGCCGGGCCTGACCCCTATCGTCCGTGCAGCTTCGCCAGCGCGATCCCTGCCAGGTTCTGCGCCCGACCGACATGGCGGATGCGCGGCCTGGGGCCGTCGCCCACCAGCGCCCGCAAGGCCGCCAGATGGACCGCCGCACCGCCACGCGCGCGCGCCGTCCCGTTCGCTTGCGCCACCACCCCCGCCGCATCGCCGAGCAATATGAAATCCCCGAGCCCCCGCGCCCGCGCCAGCCGCAGCCCCGCGATCAGCGCCAGCCATTCGGCGTCGAGGCTGCCGCCCCGCCCCGCATCGCGCTCGATATGCGCGACCCCGCCGCACACGACGGCGATCTCGATCGTCCCCGGATTCGGCCGCGCCCCGCCGTCGAAATAGATTTTGATACGGGTCTTGGTCATAGCGCTCACTTACCGCAAAGCGGCGCCATCGAGAACCGATCCTCCCTGTGCCGAAGGCATGGGGAGGGGGACCGCTCGCGAAGCGAGTGGTGGAGGGGCCAGCGACGTCGCGCCAACGCCCCTCCGTCAGCGCTTCGCGCTGCCACCTCCCCATCGCTGCGCGACAGGGAGGATTTCCTCAGAACTTCCCGCGCACCGAGAAAGCGAAGACCGGCCCGATCAGCCGATCGCGCTTCTCGACAAAGGCGATCGGGCTTTCGCCGCGCACCCCGGTATAGACGGTGCGGTCGCGCTTCGATCGCGCATTGGCAGCATTGGCAAGCTGCGCCCGTACCGTCAGCCCCATCACATTCTTGTGCTCGATATAGGCCGCGGCGAACCACGGGCCTTCCCACGTCTTGTCGACCTGGTTGCGGCGATAGTTCGGCTGGTAATGCCCATAGTTGGCGCTCGCGCCCAAGGCGATATCGCTGCCCGGGATGTCGTACCGCGTGCCCAGTTCGATCACGGTGTCAGTGAACCCGCTCCACTGACGCGTCTCCCCCGTGAACGGATCGCGCAGCGAGCTTTTCTGGACCAGCACCCGTGTCTCGAACTTCATGCCCTTGATGCCGGCGGGGTCCATGTTGATCGTCGCGGTCCAGTCGATCGCGCCGGCCTTGGCCTTGGCGATATTGCCGACCGCCTCGCCATCGACCCCGATCGGCACGACATCGACGCGGTCCTCGACGTCGCGATAGATCAGGATGACCTTGGTCGATCCCCAGGCGCCGAACTTCTTGTTGATCTCGGCCTCGTAACTCCAGTCCTGCTGAGGACGCAGGTCGTTGTTGCTCTCATTCTGGTTGCCGTCGTTAAGGAAGGCGCGCGCGAGAAAATCGTAAAAGGACAATTGCAGCACGCGCCGCCGGATCTTGAGCGACGCGTCGAAATCGGCGGTCGGCGTCCAGGCGAGCGACAGCGAGCCTTTCGGCCGGGAAAAGGTGCGCGTCAGGCCGTTGACCCCGGTCTGGGTGATCGTCGAATGCTCGGCGCCCGCGACGATCTGGAACGACAATTTGTTCGTCAGCTTGCGCCCGAAGCTTAGCAGCCCTTCGTAGCGATCCTCGCTGACCCCGCCGGTGCCGCCCGGAAAGGGTATGTCGACGAACACACCATTCTCGAGTGCCGCGATCGACGCCACATTGTCGAGCGTGTTGAACGCCGCCTCGCCCGACAATTGCCAGTCGCCGCCGAACATCTTCCACTGATATTCGCCGCGGGCGATCGTCTCGCCCAAATCGCCGGTCTGTGCGAAGCGGTCGCCCTCGGCCGGCCTGTCGTCGGCAAAGGTGGTGACGATTTCCTGTGAGTAAGGCTCGTGGCTGAACCGCCGCAGCCCGATCAGCTTGAGCTTGCCCGGTCCGACCCCGAACTGATAATCGCCGCTGACCTCGTAATTCCAGCTGTCGGCGTTCTCGCGCACCGTGCGCAGCCGGTCGACAAGCCCGGGGCCGGTGCGCACGCCATCCTCATAATAGCGGTCATATTTGCGCTGATAATGGCCGCCAAGGTTCGCGACGCTGTCGCCCGCCGGGTCCCAGGTGATCCGCCCCGACAGCTTGGGCGTGTCATAATGGGTGTTCCAGATATCCTTGCGCCGCTCGATGAGGTTGCCCGCCCCGTCGGTGATCAGCGTCGGGCCGCCGGCACCGCTGCGCGCCGAATCGTCGTTGTTGAGCGCCGCCTCATATTCCAGATCGCCCGACCGCCCGCGCACCGACACGTCGCCGCGGGTGAGTAGCGGATCGGTGTAATGCGCCCGAAACTCGGGCTTCCACGAAAATTGGCCCGAGAAGCTGTCGGCGCGATAGACGATGTTCGCGACCTGCCCCGACAATCCGGGGATATCGAGCGTCGCTCCGTCGACGATCTCGATCCGTTCGACATTGCCCGCGGGGATGCGCGACAGCTGGGTGTACATGTCGTCGCCCTTGTTCGACGGCCTTTCGCCGTTGAACAGCACATTGCCCGTCGCCTGCCCCAGCCCGCGCAGATTCTCATTGTCGCGGATTGAAAAGCCGGGAACCTGGTTCAGCATGTCATAGGCGTTCTTCGGCGCGTAGCGCGCGAAGTCGGCAGGGGTATAGACCTGCCGCGCGGCGCTGCTCGCACCGCCCGCGGGCACCTCGGTCGCCGCGGGCGGCGGCGTGTCGCCGGTCGGTGCATCCTGCGCCGCGACGGGAAGGGCGACCAGCACCGCTGCGATCGCCGAAAGACTGGCTGCGATCCTCACTGGCCGCCCCCCGTCGCCCGGTTCATCGCCCTGGCATAATCGCCAGTGACGCCCATCGCCTTCATGCCGACCACATCTTCGACGTCGAGCGTGTCATATCCAGCCGCGACCAGCTCGCGGACATAGGCGCCGGTCACGCCCAGCGCCTTGCACGCGATCGCATCCTCGACCTCGGTCAGCTTCAGCGGAGCCCGCTTGAGGTCGCGGACATAGTCGGGGGTCACCCCCAGCGCCGCGGCGGCGATCAAATCATTGCTGTCCTTCGGCTTCACGCCTTCGCGCGTCAGGCCGTCGGCGAGCGTCAGCGTCGCGTCGACCATCAGCATCGCGAGCAGGTCGCCGCGCTTCTCGGGCGCTAGCCCGCGGGCGGCCAGTTCGCGCTCGAAACCGGCATCGGGGGTGAAATCGCACCGCCCCTGCCCCTTGTGCGCCGCGGTCAGCGTGCCCGTGCATTCGAGCGATCCCGCCGCGTGCCGCACCGCAAAGCGGACCGGGCCGGTCCCGCCCAGCGCGCTGCGCGCCGCGCCGAACTCGGGGCGCGCGCCGTCGAGCGCGATGTCGCTGTTCGAATTCTTCTGGCGCAGGCGCAGCACCGGCTGGTCGCCGGCGCCGTCGGCCGGCTTCACGTCCCAGGCGATCGCGCCCGTTTCCTGCGCGGCGGCGGTCGCGGGCTCGCCCGGTCCGGCGCAGGCCAGCACCGACATCAGGGCCAGGCTCGACGCGACAATCATGCTCTTCATGGCTACACTCCTCCCTCGTGCGCCGGACGAGCGTCATCGCTCGCCGCCGCAGCGACGTTTCAACACAGACTTTCGATCAGTGGCCGCCAGGGTCGGACGAATGTCCGGGCGTCAGCGGCCGGTTGGGCCGGACCGGAGTCCGGGGATCAATCTTCGGGTGGTTCCGGCGGCTGCGGCGCTTCGGGGATTTCGATCCGCGCGACCCGCCCGTCGGCCGACCGCGCCTCGATCACCCCGCCGGGGCCGACCCGCACCGTCGCCGCCTTGTCGCCTTTGCCGCCCTTCGGCCCCTTCGCGACAAAGGGTCGCCGCGGCGCCGACACCGCGCGCAACGCGATCGCATCGTCGGGGGTGCGCAGCACCACACCGGCCTTGCGCATCTCGCGGATATAGGCGCCGTCGACCCCCATCGCGCGCATCCCGGTCAGGTCGTCGAGGCCGACGCCGGGGAAATAGGACTGGATTTCGCGGGCATAGGCGGCATCGACCCCGACCGACGCGGCGCCAATCATGTCGCCGACGTCGGATCCGGGGAACAACCGGCGCATCTGGCCGATATAGGCGGCGTCGACCCCGCTCGCCTTCGCAGCGATCACATCGTCGGCATCGACCGACCAGCGTTCGTCCTGCATCTGGCGGACGTCCTCGGGGGTCACGCCGACCGCACGCATGCTGATCAGCTGCTCGGGGGTCAGCGGCTTGCCGGCCGCGGCGGCCTCGGCCTTCTTCTCGGCGACGGCCTGGGCAGCAACGGCCGTCCGTGCCGATGCCCGGGCGGTTTCGCGCGATGCGACCGCGACGGCGCGAGCCTCTTCCGCCGCCTGCCGCGCTTCGGGTGCGGTCGCCGAAAAGGCGGCGAGCGGCACCGTCAGCCCGACCAGCAGCATCAGGCTGCCGAACATCCAGCCGCCACTCGCCGGACCGCGCTTCAGGCTGCCGTCGAGCACGCGGGTGATCCGCCGCTTCAGGCTGCTCTTGGCGGGTGCGACGCCATGCGCCGCCAACAACACCGCCTTATTGTCGTGGCGCGCCGCGCCGACCAGCAGCGTCGCATAATCGGGGCCGTCGATGTCGGCCATCAGCACCGCATCGTCGGCAGCTTCCTCGCGGAGCTGGTGGCTCTCGCGCGCCAGCATCCATACAAAGGGGTTGAACCAGAACACCGCACAGGCGACCCGCGCGCCGAGCAGTTTCGCCCAGTCGAGCCGTGCAACATGCGCCAGTTCATGGGCGATGATCGCCTCGGCCTCGCCCGTCGCCGCGACCGCCTTCGGGCTCAGCACGATCGTCGGGCGCAGCACGCCCCAGCTGATCGGCGAGCGCAATTCCTCGCTCACCAGCAGCGCGGTGCCATGTTTGAAGCCCATGCGGCGCTGCGCCTCGGCGAGCGCCGACAGCCACGACGGCTGTACCAGCACCTCGGCGCGGCCGCGCATCGCGAACAGGCGGACGACCGCGAGCAGCATCACTCCAAACAGCAGGACGAGCGGGACCGCATAGAGAAAGGGGGCAATATCCCCCAGCGACGGCAATACGACCGGCGGCGACCCGGCCGCCTCCGCCGCGACAGGGACTGAGGTCGCGACGGGGACGGCCAGATCGGCCACCGGTCCCCCCGTTGTAGAAAGATCGCCCGCGGCCAGCGCCACCGGGGCCGCGTTTGCGAACCATGCGGCGGGCAGCGGCGCCCATTGCGGCATCAACAGGATCGCGGCGGGCAGCGCGAGCAGTGCGAACAGCCCGCTGTGCGCGATCATCGACCGTTCGCCCGACGAGCGCGACCGCGCGAGGCGCAGCAGCAACAGCGTGGCGCCGGCGATCGCGGCGGATTTCCAGGCAAAGCCCAGCAGCATGTTGGCATCGAGCATCATTTCGCCCTCCCTTCGCGCGCCTGCGCGATCAGTTTTTCCAGTTCGTCGAGTTCGGATCCGCTCATCTCGTCCTGCATGCCGAGCAGCGCCGCGGCAGCGCTCGTCGCCGATCCGTTGAAAAAGACGCGCACCACCTGCCCCAGCGCCGACTTGCTCGCCGCCTTTTCGGGCACGCTCGGCGCATAGAGAAAGCCGCGCTCCGAATGTTCGCGCGCGACGAAGCCCTTGGCCTCGAGCCGCTTCAGCATCGCGCGAATCGCCGAGCCCGACAGCTCGTCGGGCATCGCCTCGCCGATCTCGGTCACCGTCGAGGCGCCGCGCTCGTACAGAATATCGACAATCTCGCGTTCCCGCGGGGGCAGACTGGACAGCATTCGAATCACCTCATGCGCTACATTTGTAGCGTGCTACATTTGTAGCGCGCACTTGGCAAGGGGTTTTATTCGAGTAAGACAGTGGAAGCCGGCGGCGGCCGGGATGGCGGGGCGGGAGTAACCAGGCATGGCGGGGAAATGGACCTTCGGGACGGGGCGATTACTGACGCTGGTGGCCGCTTTGGCTGCGCTCCCGGGCTGCGACCGGGCACCGAAGAAGCCAGTCGTCGAGACCGCGGCGGCGCCCGCGACATCGTCATCGCGGGCCGAAATCTTCGGCCGGCTCGCCGACACCTTCGTCGCGTCGGAGACCTATCCGACGGGCAACATGATTTTCTACGCCCCGCCGAAAGCTTATGGAAGCTGGCTCTGCCGCGTGGACAAAATCTCGCTTCCCGAATGGATCGCGCGCGGACGTCCCAAGAGCGAAGGCGAAAAGTGGAAAGACGACATCGCGGTCGAGACCTATTATGCCGCATGGCGGTCCCCCGCCGAAGGCAATGATGATGATCGCGAGGCGGCTTGTGCCAAATTCCGCGACTTCGGCACGCTCTTCTATGCCGACGGTATCGATGGCCCCGGACGCTATATCTTCCTGCTCGACCGGCTGCTGCGCGACCTCGCGGCGGGCAAGACGACTTATCCGGTCGAATGCGTCGACCGGCGCGGGTCGCGCGCGGGCAAGCCATGCAACGCCAAGGCTGTGGCGAGCGGACTTTCGATCAGGAAGCTCGGCAGCGGCCAGACCGAATCCGAACGCGAAACCGAAAACTCCTTCCGGAGAATCGACCGGCTCCACTTCCGGATTGGAAAGGCCCATGACCACCCCGTCATCCTCGTCCTGACGATCGACAGCGAACAGCATTTCGGACGCCAGTCGATGGACGAGGGAGACATCCGCTCGGCGCGCCTTGAGATGGAAGTCATCTGAACGCGGCATGGTGCCCGGCACCATCTCCGGGCACCCGGTTGACCGTCCGCCGCTTAAGGTTCAGACCCGCGCCATCCAGTCGAACAAGGGGCATGATATCTATGCGTAAACTCGCGATCCTCGGGGCGAGCCTTCTTGCTCTCGCCGCGCAATCCGCCGCCGCGCAGGACGCTCCCCCCGCCCCCGCCGCGACCGCAACCCCGAACACACCCCCTGCCATGTCGGCCTCGGCCACCGGCAGCGCGCGCACCGGGGCGCAGCATCGCTTCACCGGCGAGGATCTGTTCGACCTCGCGATCGCCTCCGATCCGCAGATCAGCCCCGACGGCCGGCGCATCGCCTATGTCCGGCGCGCGAACGACATCATGTCGGACAAGGCGGCCAGCGCGATCTGGCTGATCGACACGACGACCGGTGAGGAAGTCGCGATTGCCGGCCAGAATGGCGGTGCCTTTTCGCCGCGCTGGTCGCCCGACGGCAAGCGGCTGGCCTATGCCTCGGCCGAGGGTGGCAGCGCGCAGCTCTGGGTCCGCTGGATGGACGGCGGCGAAGCGGTGCGGCTGACCGGTCTGCCGACCAGCCCGTCGAGCCTCGCATGGTCGCCCGACGGAAAGTCGATCGCCTACACGATGCTCGTCAAGAACGACGGGCCGAAATTCGGCAAGGCCCCCGCGAACAAGCCCGAGGGCGCGAAATGGGCCGAGCCGCTCGAGGTCCGCGACCTGCTCACCTACCGCGCCGACGGCGAGGGTTATATCGAGCCGGGGTTCGAGAAGATCTTCACCGTTCCCGCCACCGGCGGCGCCCCGCGCCAGCTGACCTTCGGCCCCTATCACGACGGCGGCCCGCTCAGCTGGTCGCGCGACGGCCGCACCCTCTATTTCGGCGCCAACCGCAAGCCCGATTGGGAAAATGACCCGGTCGAGGGCGAAATCTACGCGCTCGACGTCGCGAGCGGCGGCGTCACCGCGCTGACCGACCGCAACGGCCCCGACGGAAATCCCGTCGTCTCGCCCGACGGCAGCAAGATCGCCTGGCTCGGTTTCGACGACAATCTGCGCGCTTATGAAAACACCCAGCTCTATGTGATGAACCGCGACGGCTCGGGCCGCCGCAGCCTGACCGCCAACTGGGACTTTGGCGCCGACGCGATCCTCTGGGATGCCGACAGCGGCGGCGTCTATGTCCAATATGACGACCATGGCGAAACCCATGTCGCACGCATCGGCCTCGACGGATCGGTGCGCATCGTCGCCTCCGGCCTGTCGGGCGGTGGACTCGACCGCCCCTACACCGGTGGCAGCTTCTCGGTCTCGAACGGCGACGCGATCGCCTTCACCGGCGGCACCGCGACCCGTCCCGCCGAGGTCCAGCTGGCGGCGGCCGGCAAGACGCGCATCCTCACCGACCTCAACCGCAGCCTGCGCGACGTCAAGGCGTTCGGCGAGGTCCGCAAGATCACCACCCCGTCGAGCCACGACGGCAAGGAGATCGAGGGCTGGCTGACCCTGCCCCCCGGCTATGTCGCGGGCACCAAGGTGCCGCTGATCCTCGAAATCCACGGCGGGCCTTTCGCCGCCTATGGCCCGCATTTCTCGACCGACAACCAGCTTTATGCCGCCGCCGGCTACGCGGTGCTCTCGGCCAACCCGCGCGGGTCGACCAGCTATGGCGCCGCCTTCGCGAACGAGATCGACAAGGCCTATCCGGGCAATGATTATTTCGACCTCATCAGCATCGTCGACCGCGCCATCGCACTCGGCATCGCCGACCCCGACGCTTTGTTCGTCACCGGCGGCTCGGGCGGCGGCGTGCTCACCAGCTGGATCGTCGGCAAGACCAGCCGCTTCAAGGCGGCGGTGACGCAGAAACCGGTGATCAACTGGACGACCCAGGCGCTGACCGCCGACGGCCCCGCCTTCTTCGGCCGCTACTGGCTCGGCGCGATGCCGTGGGAAAAGCCCGAGCTGTTCTGGGCGCGCTCGCCGCTCTCGCTCGTCGGCCATGTCGAGACCCCGACGATGGTCGTCGTCGGCGCCGAAGATTATCGCACCCCGGTCAGCGAGTCCGAGCAATATTACACCGCGCTGCGCCTGCGCGGCGTCCCCACCGCATTGATCAAGGTTCCCGGTGCCAGCCACGGCGGCATCGCCGCGCGCCCGTCGCAATCGGCGGCCAAGGCCGCGGCGATCCTCGCCTGGTTCGAGAAATATAAGAAGGGATGGACCCGGCCGGCGGGCGAATGAGCATGAAACGCCTCGCCACCACCGCCGCGCTGCTGCTCGCGGTGCTGGCGATTCCGGGCGCGGCCGAGGAACCCGCGCCCGATATCCTGACCTTCGTCGATCCGATGATCGGCACCGGACCCAAGGGCCACACCTTCCCCGGCGCCACCGCCCCGTTCGGCATGGTCCAGCTCTCGCCCGACACCGACGCGACGTGCCAGATTCGTGACTGTTACGCGCATGCCGCGGGCTACAGCTACCACGACCCGACGATCCAGGGCTTCAGCCACACCCATTTTTCGGGCGCCGGCCATTCGGACCTCGGCGATTTTCTCGTCATGCCGCAGGTTGGTGAGGTCAAACTCGACCCCGGCGACCCCAAACAGCCGGGCTCGGGCTATCGCCAGCGCTTCGACCACAAAACCGAAACCGCCAGTCCCGGCTATTATGCCGTCACCCTCGCCGACAGCGGTATCCGCGCCGAACTCAGCGCGGGCGCCCGCGTCGGCATCCACCGCTACAGCTTCCCCGCGGGGCAGCAGGCGCATCTCCTCCTCGACCTCCGCTCGTCGCTCTATGATTATCCGGGCAAGATCCTCTGGTCGGGCCTCCGCCGCCATGCCGACGGCACGATCACCGGCTTCCGCGAGACCCGCGGCTGGGCGCCGGGGCGCAAACTCTATTTCGCGATGCGCTTCTCGCACCCGCTGTTCGGCCACGCCTTCATCGATCGCGACGAGAAAATTCCCTACAAGGGTTTCCAGGGTCCTGGCCGCGGCAGCGACGCGCTCGTCGAAAAGCTCGGCAAGGCGCTCGAAGCGCGCTTCGACTTCGGCGAATTGCGCGGCCCGCTCGAAGTCCGCGTCGCGCTCTCGGGGGTCGATGAAGCCGGCGCGATAGCCAATCTCGACGCCGCCGAAAAGGAAACAGGTGGCGCCCGCTTCGACGCCGTCCGCGCCCGCACCGAGGGCGAATGGCGGGGCGCGCTCGGCGCGCTCACCATCACCGCCCCCGCCCCGATGCGCACCAACCTCTATACAGCGCTCTACCACAGCCTGCTCGCCCCCAGCGTGTGGAGCGATGTCGACGGCCGCTATCGCGGTCCCGACGACGCCGTCCATGTCGCGAAAGACTTCACCTTCCGCTCGACCTTTTCCTTGTGGGACACCTTCCGCGCCCAGCACCCCCTGCTCACCCTCGTCCAGCCCGAGCAAACGACCACCGACGTCGTCCGCTCGCTGCTCGCCAGCCAGCGGCACAGCCCGCACGGCATCTTGCCCGTCTGGCAATTCCATGGCCGCGAGACCTGGACGATGATCGGTTATCACGCCGTCCCCGTCATCGCCGACGCCTATATGAAGGACCTTGGCGATTTTGGTGCCGACGATGCGCTCGACGCGATGGTCGCGAGCGCGGAGTATGCGCCTTATGGCGGCCTCGGCGACTATATGACGCGCGGCTATGTTCCGATCGACCGCGAGCCCGAAGCGGCGTCGAAGACGGTCGAATATGCCTATGACGACTGGACCATCGCTCGCATGGCCGAGAAAATGGGCCGCACCGACATCGCCGACCGTTTCTACAAACGCGCCGGTTACTGGCGGAACAGCTTCGACGCGAAAACCGGCTGGCTCCGCGCGCGCAAGGCCGACGGCAGCTTCCGCACCCCCTTCGACCCCACCGCGATCAACTATGGCTCGGACTATACCGAGGGCAACGCCTGGCAATATTCATGGTTCGTCCCGCAGGACCAGGCCGCGCTCTTCGCCATCCTCGGCGGCGACGCGAAAGCGATCGTCAAGCTCGACGCGATGTTCGATTATGACAACAGCAAACTCGACTACAGCCATGCCGAGGATATCGCCGGCCTCATCGGCCAATATATCCATGGCAACGAGCCGAGCCACCATGTCGCCTATCTCTACGCCTATGCCGGGGCGCCCTGGCGCACGCAGGAACGGCTCAAGCAGATCGTCGACAGCCAGTATAAACCGACCCCCGACGGCCTCTCGGGCAATGACGATCTCGGCCAGATGTCGGCCTGGCTCGTCTTCACCGGCCTCGGCTTCTACCCCGTCGCGCCGGGGTCGAATCAATATGTCATCGGCCGGCCGTTCGTCGACCGCGCGGTGCTGGCGCTACCGGGCGGCAAAAGCTTCACCGTCGAAACGGTCGGGCTGTCGGACGCGAACCCCTATGTCGGCAAGGTCGAATTGAACGGCAAAGTGCTGACCCGCAGTTGGATCGCCGACGCGGAGATCCGCCAGGGCGGCACGCTGCGCTTCACGATGCAGGCGAAGCCCAACGCGGCGTGGGGCAAGGGCACGGACGCTCGCCCCTATTCGATGTCGCGCACGAAATAGGATCGCTCAGCCGAAGTAAGCGGCCAGCCCGATCGCGGCCAGCACCGCTCCCGCCAGCGCCTCGCCGATGAGGACCAACGCCATCGCTCCCGGTGCCGACCGCCCCGAGGGCACCACCGCCTCCCCGTTCAACCCCTGCCACGCCGCCGTCATCGCAGCAAAGGCCGACCGCTCGCGCAGCAGCAGCCGCTGGGCGACAAACGCCCCCGCCACCGGCACCCATCCGATCAGCGCAAGCGCTTCCACCACCGGAAACAGCGCCCACAAGGCCAGCGTCAGCAGAACCGAAAAAGCAACCACCGCGAAATAGAGCCGGCTGAAATGCAGCCGCGTGTCGCTCATCACCCGGTAACGGACCAGCAACGCGTCCCTGTCCATCATATCTCCTCGCGCTTCCCTAATCGGCTGATATACCGGTCAAACCCGATGGAGTGAACGGTCGATGCGCATTGCCCTGGTCAACGTCCCGCATCCCGCGATCGGCAGCCGTATTCCGGACGAACATCTCCCCCCGCTCGGCCTGCTCTGCGTCGGCGGGCCGCTGATCGACGACGGGCATGAGGTGCGCCTGTTCGACGGCGAATTCGGTCCCGTGCCGCTGGCAACCCTCGCCGCCGACATCGCCGCCTTCGCCGCCGACGCCGTCCTCTTCGGCCATTCGGGCTCCTCCTCGGCGCAGCCGATCATCAGCGCCGTCGCCGCGATGATCCGGCCCAAACTGCCGAACGCGACGATCGTCTACGGCGGGGTCCACCCGACCTATCACTGGCGCGACATCCTCGCCGCCGATCCGAATGTCGATATCATCGTGCGCGGCGAGGGCGAGGCGACCGGCGCCGCGCTGTTCGCGGCGCTTCGCGCGCAGGCGCCGATCGATACGATCCGCGGCCTCGCCTTCCGCGACCCTGCTGGCCGCGCCATCGCCACGCCCCCCGCCGCCGCGATCAACGACCTCGACGCCCACCGCATCGGCTGGGAGCTGATCGACCATAGCCGTTACTCCTACTGGGGCGGCAAGCGCGCGGTCGTGATCCAATTCTCGCGCGGCTGTCCGCATTTGTGCAACTATTGCGGCCAGCGCGGCTTCTGGACCCGCTGGCGCCACCGCGACCCGCAGAAACTCGCCGCCGAAATCGCGCATCTCCACCGCAACCATGGCGTCGAGGTCTTCAACTTCGCCGACGAAAACCCCAGCGCCGGGCGCAAGCCCTGGAAAGCCTTTCTTGAGGCGCTGATCGCCGAAAATATCTCGGTCACCCTTGTCGGCTCGACGCGCGCCGACGACATCGTGCGCGACGCCGACATCCTCCATCTCTACAAGAAAGCGGGCTTCGAACGCTTTTTGATGGGCATGGAAAATACCGACGAGGCGACGCTCAAGCTGATCCGCAAGGGCGGCACCGTCGCCGCCGACCGCGAAGCGATCCGCCTGCTTCGCCAGCATAATGTCCTGTCGATGGCGACATGGGTCGCGGGCTTTTCGGACCAGAGCGACCGCGACCTCTGGCACGGTCTCCGACAACTGATCGACTACGACCCCGATCAGATTCAGGCGCTTTACGTCACCCCGCATCGCTGGACCCCCTTCTTCTCGCTCGCTCGCGACCGCCGCGTCGTGCAGGACGACCGCACCAAATGGGATTACAAGCATCAGGTGCTCGGCATGGACCGCATGCCCCCCTGGCGGCTGTTCCTGTGGGTGAAGGCCATCGAGGCGGCGGCGCAGCTTCGCCCGCGGTCGCTGCGCCGTTGGGCGTGGAACCCCGACCCGAAGATCCGCCATGCGATCCGCTGGTATTACCGCATGGGCCGCCGCGTCTGGTTCCACGAGATCATCGGTTTCCTCTTCCGCGACCGCACCCGCGACAAGGGCCGGACCCTCGCCGAATTTTCCGGCGCGACGCTGGAGGCCGAAGAGGAGTCGATGGTCGTCGAGCGCGTCCCGCGCGCCGCCTGACGCACCCCCTTCCCTTCATCGCGCAGCGGCCTATGGAGGGCGCAGGTTCGCAAGGAAGTCCCGCCGATGCCGATCATGGCCGCCCGCCACTATAACCAAGGCCTGCTCGTCCGCGAACTCGGCCCCGACGACATCATCCCCGAGGATTGCGACGACGGCGATTTCTACTGGCTCGGCCTCTTCGAGCCTACGCCAGAGGAACTCGCGGGCATCGCCAAGCGCTTCGGCCTCCACCCGCTCGCCGTCGAGGACGCGCTCAAGGCGAAGCAATTGCCCAAGGTCGAGGTCTATGGCGACCAGCTTTTCGTCATCGCCGCAACCGGCAACCGCGAGGGCGATACGATCCAGTCGGGCGAGACCGCGATTTTCGTCGGCCGCCATTTCATCGTCACCGTCCGTCACGGCTCGGCGCGCGCCCACACCGACGTGCGGGCGCGGCTCGAAACCCTGCCCGCCAAGCTCGCGCACGGCCCCGACTATGTCCTCTATGCGATCCTCGATTTCATCGTCGACGGCTATTTCCCGGTGATCGACGCGATCGAGGACCGGCTGCTGCTCGTCGAGGAAAGCGTGATGGACACGCCGTTGGATGCGGCGGAAATCCGCCATCTCTATGCCCAACGGCACGAGGTCATCCGTTTCCAGCGCATCGTCGGGCTGATGAAGGACGTCGCCTGGCGCCTCGCGGGCGACGACGAGCTGCCCGGCATCGACGATGCGGTGCGCCCCTTTTTCCGCGACATCTGGGACCATGTCCAGCGCGCCGAATTCCGCCTCACCGGGCTGCGCGACGTCACCGCCTCGGTGATCGAAACCAATTCGATGCTCGAACAGCAGCGCCAGGGCGTCATCACCCGCCAGCTCGCCGCCTGGGCCGCGATCCTCGCGGTGCCGACCGCAATCGCCGGCATCTACGGCATGAACTTCGAATTCATGCCCGAGCTCGACTGGACGCTCGGCTATCCCTTCGCGCTCGGGCTGATCTTCGGCGGCTCAGCGCTCGTCTTCTGGCGCTTCAAGCATATCGGCTGGCTCTGACGCGACTGGAATGTCGGCTTTGGGGTGGGGAGCGGACTGTCAGGTTTCGGCTCACTAATGTATAAAGCGACCGATGATTAAGCTCCGCCTGACATATCCGAAAACCGCCGCGACCGTCACAGAGGTGATCGAAGTTATCATTGCCTCCCCGGAGTGGGAGCAAAACTCCCAGATGCTATCGGCCTTGGACTACATGGATGCGCGCGAGCCTTTTCGCAGATTTTTCGACGCTTACGAAGGCAGCGACTGTGAAAAATGGCTTGGCATTATGGAATGGGCGGTGATCGAAGAGTTGCGCGCGCTCACGGGTGCTTCGATAGCAAAGCCTGCAATAGTCGATGCTATTGTCTCCCGGATGGAGCATCATCCGAATGTCAGCTTAGATCGCTGACAGCACCAAAGACCAATGTCTAAAAATAGTCGAATCCCGCCACCCCTGACCGCCTCACCCCGCCACCTTCGGCATCCACTTGCCCTTGGTCCGGCTCGTCAGGTGGAACTGCCGGCACCGCTCGCAGCGATAGGGCCGCAACACCAGCCCGGCTTCGCGCGCCGCCGCCATCGCCGCTTCCGCCGATGCATAACGCCGCTTGCGTGCACAGATGCTCGCCCGCGTGCGCACCATGTCAGCGGCGCAGCTTGGCGGTCCAGTCGACCGGCCCGGTCACGAACCGTGCGCGCAAATTTTCCAGCGTCTCTCCATTCCCGCTTTCGAAAAAGCCGACCAGCGCCCGCCCGCCCTCGCTGTCCGGATAGCCGCGCGAGGTCAGCCGGACACGGGTCTGCCGGCCCGCCGGTTCGATCTCGAACACGCTCGTCACCTTTTGATACGCGTCCCAGTGCGGAAAACCCGCGGGCGCCTTGACCGTCCGGAATCCCAGCCGCCGGCCGGGAATCCGTTCACCGAACCGCTGCTGGATCGTGTCGGCACCGCCCGGTTTCGACGCGGGGTCATAGGCCGCCTCGATCAGGTCGGGGTCGTCCTTCGTCATCCACGCGATCGGCACCGCCCAGGTCATCCAGCCTTCGGCGGTCGAGATCGCGGTCCACACCTCGGCGGGCGTCGCATCGACCAGTATCTCGTGCACCATCGTCGTCGTGGCGTCGGCCTCGACCTGCCTCGTCACCCGTACCTCTCCGGCGAGCGCCGGCGACACCGTCAGCAGCAACGCCGCGGCCAGCCCGGTCGCCCATGCGTGCATCAGGCGAGCACCTTCGCCATCATCCGTTCTTCCTTCGCCACCCACGGCGCCATGCTCGGCCGCGACAGGATCGCTTCGCTCCACGCCGCGACCTTCGGATGCGTCGCCGCATCGACGACCGCGCCGCAATGGCGGAAATTCATCAGCGGCGACGCCACCGCGAGGTCGGCGAGCGTCAGCCGGTCGCCGACGAGGAAACCCGACGCCGGGATCGCGCTTTCCAGATAATCGAGCAGCTTCGGCAATTCCTCGCTCTCGGCCTGCGCCGCAGCGGCGAGGTCGCCCTCGCGGCCCAGGAATTTCGGCGCGACGATGCGATTGAAGAACATCTTGCCGCTGCACGCCGCGAACACCGTGTCGCCGAATTCTTCCCACCAGATCACCCGCCCGCGCGCCTGCGGGTCGGCGGGGATCAGTTCGGGTGAGGGATGCTTCGCCTCCAGATACTGGATGATCGCGCTCGAATCGGCGAGCATGAAGCCGTCGTCGTCCATCGCGGGCATCTTGCCGAGCGGCGAGGCGGCTCGGAACCCCGGATCGGGATCGCCGATCCCCACCCCTTTCAGTTCGAAGTCGATCCCCTTCTCGCCGAGATAGGCAAGCAATTTGCGCACGAAAGGCGACACCAACGAACCGTAAATGATCATCCGACCGCTCCCCTGTTCTTCTCCATCGCGCCCGTCTTACGCCAAAGGGCATAAACCGCAACCATCGCCGCGGCGGGTGCATAAGCGCGACATTGCGCTTGCTAAGCGCCCGTCCGCGTGGGAATATTGCGGTCACAGGGGCGCCGGGCTCAGCGATAAACCACGGGAAAATAACAAGAGCATGCGCTCGGTTTGGGCAGATCGGCTGATAGGGCTGCTGGTCCGTTTCGTCGGGCTGGTGATCCTTGTCGCCACGCTGATCGCCGCCGCCGCCAGCTTCCTCTACAACCAGTCGCAGGAGGCCGACCAGGCCAGCCGCGTCGCGACGCAGGTCAATATGCGGCTGCGCGACCATATCGCGGTGCTCGAAGGCGTCCGCGCGCTGTATCAGTCGGACACCGCCGCCAGCGGTCCCGGCATCCGCGCCTATCTCGCCGCGCTGCAGCCGCAGGTGCAGGCGCCGGGCATGGAGGGGGTCGGCATCGCCGCCGCGGTCCGCCGCGACGACCTGGCCCCTGCGGTGGCGCAATTGCGCCTCAACTACGGCCGCGATATCGCGATCTGGCCCGCCACCAGCCCCCGCAAGATCGGCTTCGCGGTCGTCCTCGTCGAACCCTATACGCCGCGCCGCAACGCCGCGCTCGGCTTCGATATGTACAGCGAAGCGACCCGGCGCGAGGCGATGCGCCGCGCCTGGCAGACGGGGCGCCCCGCCGCCAGCGGCATCGTCCACCTAGCGCAGGAACGCGTGTCAAAGGTCAAACAGCCGGGCTTCCTCGTCTACGTCCCCGTCTATGCGCGGCAACGCACGGCGCTGGAACCCGCGGACACCGGCGATGTCCCCGCTCCCTCCACCACCGCCATCATCGCGACGATGGGTGACGCGCGGCCGGTCGAAGCGTTCGTCTACGCGCCCTTCCGCACCGAGGACATGATGAAGGCGGTGCTCGGCGAACAGCTCAAGGGCGTCGATGGCATCGAGGTCCGCGCCGGCGAGGGTCCGTCGGCGCCGCTCGTCTTCAGCCACGGCACGATCGGCTGGGACGCGCACGAACAGAAATTGCACGTCGCCGACCGGCAATGGATCATCCGCATTTCCTATGGCCGCTTCATCGACCGGCTCGGGCGGCCGCTCGGCATCTTCCTGTTCGGCCTCGCGCTCGCGGTGCTCGCGACCCAGCTCCACCGCGTCCAGCGCCGCCGGATCGACGCCGCCCAGGCGCTCGCCGCGGAAAAGGCGCGCCATGCCGAGGATCGCGAACTGATGATCGGCGAAATGGCGCACCGGATGAAAAACGCCTTCGCGCGGATCGGGGCGCTCGCGCGGATCACGCTACGCGAATCGACCGACCTTCAGGATTTCGAGGCCAAGTTCGACGGCCGCATGCGCGCGCTGTCCGATGCGAAACAGATGCTCGTCACCGGCGCCGTCGACACCGTCGACCTCGGCCAGATCATCCGCCGCGAACTCGAAACCACCGGTCGGGCGTCCGACGACGTCACGGGCCCCGACGTCCGCCTCGACGACGAAGCGGCGCAGGCGATCTCGCTCGCGGTGCATGAAATCGTCACCAACAGCATCAAATATGGCGCGCTCGCCGGCAAGGGCGAACTCAGCGTCGGCTGGCGCCGTGCGGCCGAGGATATCGAACTCAACTGGGTCGAAAGCGGCCTTCCCGAAACCCCGCAGATCGACACCGAAAGCTTCGGCACCCAGTTCATCCGAACCCTGATCGAACGCCAGCTCAAGGGCAGCTGGAACCGCAGCGCCGCCGACCACAGCCTCTCGATCACCATCCGCTGGCCCGACCGTGACATCGCGGACTGACGCCGACTGGCAGGTCTGGATCGATCGCGGCGGCACCTTTACCGATGTCGTCGCGCGGTCGCCGGACGGCGCGGTCGTCACCGCCAAATATCTGAGCGAGGATCCCGCGCGCCCCGGCGACGCCGCGGTCAATGCGATCCGCGACCTGACGGGCGCCGGCACGGGCGCGCTGCCGCCTCTCGCGATCCGCATGGGCTCGACCGTCGCGACCAACGCGCTGCTCGAACGCAAGGGCGAACCGACATTGCTCGCGATCACCCGCGGTTTCGGCGACGCGCTGACTATCGGTTACCAGGACCGCCCAGACCTCTTCGCGCGGCGGCTCGACCGCATCCCGCCGCCGCATGCCGCGGTCGCCGAGATCGCCGAACGCACCGGCTCCGACGGAAGCATCCTGACCCCGCTCGACGAGGATGCCGCGCGCGCATCGCTGCGGGCCGCCCGTGACGCCGGTCTCGCCAGCATCGCGATCGTCCTGATCCACGGCTATCGCTATCCGGCGCACGAACTGCGCCTCGCCGAAATCGCGCGCGAAACCGGCTTTACGCAGATCTCGACCAGCCACGACGTCAGCGCGCTGATCAAGCTGGTCGGCCGCGGCGACACGACCCTCGCCGACGCCTATCTCTCGCCCGTGCTGCGCCACTATGTCGATCAATTCTGCGCCCAACTCGGTGACGACGTCGATCCGCAATTCATGAAAAGCTCGGGCGGCCTCGCGTCGGCCAGCGCCTTCCACGGCCGCGACGCGATCCTCTCGGGTCCCGCGGGCGGTATCGTCGGCATGGTCGGCAGCGCCGCCCCCTTGGGCAAGACCCGCCTGATCGGCTTCGACATGGGCGGCACCTCGACCGACGTCAGCCACTATGCCGGCCGCCTCGAGCGCGACAACGAAACGATCGTCGCGGGTACCCGCATCCGCGCCCCGATGCTGCGCATCCACACCGTGGCTGCAGGCGGCGGCTCGATCTGCCGCTGGGACGGCGCGCGCCTGCTCGTCGGCCCCGAAAGTGCCGGTGCCAACCCGGGTCCCGCCGCCTATGGTCGCGGCGGGCCGCTCACCGTCACCGACTGCAATGTGCTGCTCGGCAAGATCCAGCCCGATCATTTCCCGAAACTTTTCGGCCCCGCAGGCGACCAGCCGCTCGACCGCGACGTGGTCGCCCGAAAATTCGCCGCCATGGCGAAAGACGTCGGCCTCGCTCCCGAAGCTCTCGCCGAAGGCCTGCTCGCGATCGCGGTCCAGCAGATGGCGAACGCGATCAAGCGCATCACCATCGCGCGCGGCCATGACGTGACCCAAGGCTATAGTCTTGTCGGCTTCGGCGGCGCCGCGGGCCAGCATGTCTGCCTCGTCGCCGACGCGCTCGGCGTCGACGAAATCCTGCTCCATCCGCTCGCGGGGGTGCTCTCGGCCTATGGCATGGGCCTCGCCCGGCCCTCGGCGATCCGCGAGCGCACGCTGGGGTCGACGCTCGACGCCCAATGCGCCGAGATGCTCGCCGAGGTCGAAACCGAGCTGGCGCAGCAAGCCCGCGCCGACCTCGCCCCCGACGCCCGAACGACCCAGGAAACTCTGCTCTTCGTCCGCCTCGCCGACAGCGACAATGCGATAGAACTCCCGCTCGCGCCGCCCGCCGACGTGGCGCAGGCCTTCGCCGCCGCCTTCCGCCAACGCTTCGGTTACGCCCCGCACGCCAATCTCGTCGTCGACCGCATCCGCGTCGAACTGACCGAGGCGGGTGATACCCCCGCCGCGCTTCCGCCGCCCGCCGCAACCGAGGAAACGCCGCCCGAAACCGTCGCTGCCTGGCTCGCCGGAGCCCGCCACGACGTCCCGCTCCACCAGCGCGACGCCCTCGCCCCCGGCCGCACCGTCACCGGTCCCGCGATCATCATCGACGCACTCGCGACGACGGTGGTCGAGCCGGGGTGGAATGCGACGGTAGAGGCAGAAGGAACGCTCAGGCTCTCTAGTGCTCCCCGGCGAAAGTCGGGGCCCAGCGCAACCAAAAACGCGCGCGGCAGCGCGCCGTCTGGGCCCCGGCTTTCGCCGGGGAGCACTGACCCCGCAACCCCCGACCCCATCCGCCTCGAAATCTTCAACAGCCTGTTCATGGCGATCGCCGAGGAAATGGGCAGCGCGCTCCAGCACAGCGCCTCGTCGATCAACATCCGCGAACGGCTCGACTTCTCCTGCGCGATCTTCGACGGCGAGGGCCGCCTCGTCGCCAACGCCCCGCACATGCCGGTGCATCTCGGCTCGATGGGCGAAAGCGTCCGCACCATATTGCGCCAACGGACCAAAGACGGCCGCGGCCTCCGTCGCGGCGACGCCTACGCCCTTAACGCGCCTTACGACGGCGGCACGCACTTGCCCGACATCACTGTCATCATGCCGGTGTTCGTCGCCAAAGAAGAGGGGGACGCCGACGCCCCCGCCTTCTTCGTCGCCGCGCGCGGCCATCACGCCGACCTCGGCGGCATCGCGCCGGGATCGATGCCCCCCGACAGCCGCAGCATCGAAGACGAGGGTATTCTCTTCGACAACATACTGATCGTCGACGACGGCAATTTCCTCGACGCGAAGGTTGCCGCGCATCTGGTCGACGGCGCCTTCCCCGCGCGCAACCCCGCGCTCAACATCGCGGACCTGAAGGCGCAGGTCGCCGCGTGCCAGCGCGGCGCCAGCGCGCTTGCCGACCTGTCCGCCGCGCACGGCACCGCCACCGTTGCCGCCTATATGGCGCACGGCCAGGCACAGGCCGAAGCGGCAGTCCGCCAGCTGATCGCGCGGCTCGACGACGGCGCCTTCCGCTACGCGATGGACAATGGCGCCGAGATCGTCGTCGCGGTCCGGGTCGACCGCACCGCGCGCCACGTCACCATCGATTTCACCGGCTCGTCGGCGACCCTGCCCGACAATTTCAACGCGCCGCTCCCGGTCGTCCGCGCCGCGGTTCTTTATGTGCTGCGCACGATGCTCGACGACCCGATCCCGATGAACGAGGGCTGCCTCGCCCCCGTCACCCTGATCGTGCCAGCGGATTCGATGCTCAGCCCCAGCTATCCCGCCGCGGTGGTCGCGGGCAATGTCGAGACCAGCCAGGTCATCACCGACGCACTGTTCGCCGCCTTCAACGCGATGGCGCCCGCGCAGGGGACGATGAACAATTTCACCTTCGGCAACGACGCCTACCAATATTATGAAACGATCGCCGGCGGTTCGGGCGCGGGCCCCGGCTTCGACGGCACGTCGGTGATCCAGACGCATATGACCAACAGCCGCATGACCGACCCCGAAGTCATGGAAATGCGCTTCCCCGTCATCGTCGAGGAATTCTCGATCCGCAAAGGCTCGGGCGGCGCGGGCCAGTGGCGGGGCGGCGACGGCGCCACCCGTCGCATCCGCTTTCGCAAAGCGATGACCGCGAACATCCTCGCGAACCGCCGCAGGATCGCGCCCAGTGGCCTCGCGGGCGGCGACGATGCCGCACCGGGACAAAACTGGATCGAGCGCGCCGACGGGTCGGTCGAAATCCTCGCCGCGACGGGCAGCGCCGATCTCGAGGCGGGCGACGCGTTCGTGATCGAAACGCCGGGCGGCGGCGGCTATGGGAAAACAGGGGAGAGATAGGTTGACGACAACGCGGTCTACCCCACGCGGGGATGACGGGATGACAGGAGACCGATCATGCTCGTCCTGATCGGCATCCTCATCATCATCGCAGGCTTCCTGCTGCGCTTCAATCCTTTGCTCGTCATCATGGCCTCGGCGCTCGCGACCGGTCTTGCCGCAGGGCTCGACGTCACCGCGATCATCGCCGCCTTCGGCAAGGCGTTCAACGACACGCGTTATGTCTCGATCATCTGGATCGTCCTGCCCGTCATCGGCCTGCTCGAAGCCTATGGTCTGCAACAACATGCCCGCACGCTGATCGCGCGGATGAGGGGCGCGACGCTCGGGCGCCTTCTGACCGGCTATCTGCTGCTGCGTCAGGCGATGTCGGCGGCCGGGCTCACTTCGGTCGCGGGGCATGCCCAGACCGTGCGCCCGCTTGTCGCCCCGATGGCCGAGGCCGCCGCCGACGCGCAGAATCCCGCGCTCAGCGATGACCAGCGCGAGGAGGTCAAGGCCTATTCGGCCGCCACCGACAATATCGGCCTGTTCTTCGGCGAGGACATCTTCCTCGCGATCGGCTCGATCCTGCTGATGAAGGGCGTGCTCGAAGGCTATGGCTATGTCATCGAGCCGCTGCACTTCTCGCTTTGGGCGATCCCGACCGCGATCGCCGCCTTCCTCATCCACGGCTTCCGGCTTCGCCGTCTCGAACGGCGCATGGCCGCACCGGCGGAGCGCGGCACATGATCACGCTCGGCCATGTCTATATCCTCGCCGGCTTCACCTTCGCGCTCTTCGCCGCGCTCGGTGCCCTCGATCGCAGCAACCCCAAGCGTTTCGGCAATGCCGCCTTCTGGGGCTTGCTCGCGCTGTCGATGCTCGCGGGCGACCGGCTCGGCGACTTCCACAACGGGCTGCTCGTTCTCGCGCTCGTCGCCATCGCCGGCGCCGGCCAGATCGGCCGCGCGCCCGGCGGCGAAGTTCCTGCCGAGGTGCAGGCCGAACGCGCCGCGAAATACGGCAATTTCCTCCTCCTCGTCGCGCTGATCATCCCGGTGGTCGCACTTATCGGGACCTTTCTCTTCAAGGAAATTCCCGGCCTCGCCGATCCCAAGCAGGCGACGCTCATCTCGCTCGCGCTCGGCGTGCTCATCGCGCTTGGCGTCGGCATGGCGCGCCTCAAACCGGCGGCGCTTCTACCGCTGCAACAGGGCCGCCGCCTGCTCGACTCGGTCGGCTGGGCGGCAATCCTGCCGCAGATGCTCGCCAGCCTCGGCGCGGTCTTCGCATTGGCCGGGGTCGGCGACGTCGTAGGCGGCCTGATCGGCACCGCCATCCCGCAGGGCAGCCTGTTCGGCGCAGTGCTCGCGTTCGGGCTCGGCATGGCGCTGTTCACGATGGTGATGGGCAACGCCTTCGCCGCCTTCCCGGTGATGCTTGCGGCGGTCGGCATGCCTTTGCTCATCAAGCAGTACGGCGGCGACCCCGCGGTGGTCGCGGCGATCGGCATGCTTGCGGGCTTCTGCGGCACGCTGATGACCCCGATGGCGGCGAACTTCAACCTCGTCCCCGCCGCCTTGCTCGAGCTCAAAAACCCCTATGGGGTGATCAAGGCACAGATCGGCACCGCGGTTCCGCTGCTGGCGGTCAACATCCTCTTCATCTACCTCTTCGCTTTTTGATCGTCATTGCGAGGAGCGAAGCGACGCGGCAATCCAGAGTGGCGCAATCCGCTCTGGATTGCTTCGCTGCGCTCGCAATGACGACTATGGGATTACCATGAACCTCACCCCCGACCACGCCGCCCGCTTCGCGACCGCCACCCTCTCGCACCTCGGCCGCGAATATCCGTACAAGATGGACCATGTCCTCGCCGGCCCCGAGGACGCCCGGCCCCCGCGCGATTTCCATCCGATCTTCCACGGCAGCTTCGACTGGCACAGCTGCGTCCACGGCTGGTGGCAGATCCTCCGCCTCGCGCGCCGCTTCCCCGATCTTCCGATCGCCGCCGACATCCGCGCCCGCGCCGATGCGATGCTCGTGCCCGACAAGGTCGCGGGTGAACTCGCTTACCTGTCGCGCCCCACGTCCTCCGGCTTCGAACGCCCTTATGGCTGGGCCTGGCTCCTCGCGCTCCACGCCGAGGCCGAACGCCACGACGCCCCCTGGGCCGCCGCGCTCGCACCGCTCGCCGCCGCCTTCGCCGCGCGTTTCCACGCCTTCCTGCCCAAGCTCACCTATCCGCTGCGCGTCGGCACCCATTTCAACATCAGCTTTGCGTTGCTCCTCGCGCGCCACTGGGCCGAAGCCCGCAACGCCGATCTCGTCGCCCTGATCGACACCCGCGCCCGCGACTGGTTCGGCGGCGACCGCGACTGTCAGGCGTGGGAACCCGGCGGCGACGAATTCCTCTCCTCCGCACTCGCCGAAGCGCATCTGATGTCGGTCGTCCTCGGCGGCGATTTCCCCACTTGGTTCGACGCCTTCCTGCCCCGCGCCGCCGGGCAGCAGCCCGCGACGTTGTTCACCCCCGCCACCGTCTCCGATCGCAGCGACGGCAAGATCGCGCATCTCGACGGTCTCAATCTCAGCCGCGCCTGGTGCTGGCGCGCGATTGCGAGCGCGCTCGGCCCCGCGCACCCCGTCAGTCCCGCCGCTGAAGCCGCCGCCCAACAGCATCTCGCCGCCGCGCTCCCACACGTCACCGGCGACTATATGGGCGAACATTGGCTCGCGAGCTTCGCGCTGCTCGCGCTCGACGGGCTCTAGCCGCCCGTACCCAGCCAGCGCCGCATCGCGCGCATGTCGGCGACCTCGGCGTCCATCGCGTCGCCGCCGCGCTGGACCAGCCAGCGCCAGCCATGATCGGCCATACGCACCGGATAGGCGGGCCACACACGCCAGCTGTCGACCGGCACGCCCGCATAGTGCGCGACGATATGCCGCGGCGGAAAGGCGCGGCCCCAGGCGAAGGCCGCCTTGCCGCGCTTGCCCCCCGCCTCGGCGATCTGCGTCGCGAAACCGCGCTCGGCGCGCGCGCCCATGTCCTGCAGCATCAGCGCCTCGGCCGCCGCGACCAGCCGCTCGGGCAGCGGCGCCGGATCGGGATCATCGACCACCCGCGCCCCCATATATTTCGCCATCAACGCGAACAGCAACCGCGCGCCGCCCGTCCGTCCCTGCGCCGCCGCATCGGCCCAGAAGCGCGGCCAGTCGATCGCCGCCGTATCGATCGCGGCGGCGAGGTCGCACAGCACCTGCGGCCCGGTGTCGAACGGCTGGCGGCCATAAGCCGCATGGACGACCAGATGCAGCAGGGTGTCGGTCGGATCGAGATAGGCGATCTCGACCGGCCCGGCTTTCGCCCGCACCCCCCGCGCCAGCAGCCCCGCCGTCGTCGCCGCGACCGCGTCGCGATCCTCGCCGGCGACCGGGTTGGTCAGCCGCCAGTGCAGCTCGAACGCCACCTTTTGCGGGCCCCAGTGCAGCGGCGGCAGATGTTTGTGATGCGCGCGCGCATAGTCGATCGGCGTATGCGAAACCGGCCCCGGCACCGCCCCGGCCGCAGTCATCGCCGCGTACAGCCGCACCGCATCCGCCTCGCCAAGCAGCAGGTCGATGTCGCGCATCGGGCGCAGCGCCGGCTGCGGATAGGCCTGCCAGGCAAGCCAGGCGCCCTTCAGCGCCGCATAGTCCAGCCCCTCGCGCCCGGCCAGCGCGCCCACCTCGCCCAGCGCCTGCTGCATCGCCAGCGCCCGCGCCGCCGCCGCCAGCCATCCGCGCGCCCAGCGCGCCTTCAGCGTCTCGGGCACCGGCCAGTCGCTCCCGCGCCCCGCCATCTGGCGGTGGAGCAGCGACGCCAGCCGGTGCTGTTTCGCCATGTCGCCGATCACCTCCCATTCGGCGTCGGACAGCGCCGCGAGCATCGCGCGGTCGGCGCCGCGCACATCGGCGAGCATGTCGAGCAACAGCCGCGCCAGCCCCGCGCGCGCCGTCATTCGGCCGCCTCCGCCCGGGGTACGATCCGCCCGTCCTCGATCCGCACCAACTGGTCGGCCAGGTCGAGCATGACCTGTCGGTGCCCGATGATCACCAGCGTCACCGCGCCGTGCAGTCCGGCGATCGCCTTGCGGATCGCCGCCTCGTTCGCGGGGTCGAGCGCGCTCGTCGGCTCGTCGAGCACCAGCAATTCGGGCGACAGCAACAACGCGCGGGCCAGCGCGATCCGCTGGCGCTCACCGCCCGACAATGTTTGCCCGCGATCGCCGACCAGCGTGTCGATCCCCCGCGGCAGCGCAAAGACGAAATCGGCCGACGCCTTCGCCAGCGCCCCGCGCAACGCCGCCTCGTCGGCTTCCGGCGCCGCCCATAGCAGATTGTCGCGGATGCTGCCGCCGAGCAGGAAGGGCTGCTGCTGGACATAAGCGACCGACCGCCGCCACAATTGCCGCGTCGGCCCCGCGATGACGACATCGTCGACGCGCATTTCGCCCGTGTCGGGCGACAGCAGCCCCATCAGGATGTCGGCCAGGCTGCTCTTGCCCGCGCCCGAAGGCCCGACGATCGCCGTCGTCGTGCGCGCCGGCAGCACCAGGTCGATCTCGTGCAACGCGGCACCTTCTCGCCCGGCATAGGTGAAACCCGCGCCGCGCAGCGTCACCGCGCGCGCCAGCGCCAGCGGCGGCGCATCGGCGGGCGCGCCGGCTTCCGCCACCGACGCCGTCTCGCGGCGCAGCGCCTCGGTCTCGGCCATCGCCGCCGCGGCGTGCAGCCAGCTGTGCCAGCTTTGCTGAATCACCCCCAGCATCGGCACCAGCCGTGCAAAGACCAGCAGGATCGGCAGCATCGCCGCCAGAGGCAGTTTCAAGACCGCCAACCCGACATAGACGAGCGCCGCCAGCAACGCCCCGCCGCCCAGTTGCAGCGCGGTGCGCCCGTGGCTCGCGCTTGCCGCATAATCGATCTGCTGCCCGCGCAGCGTCCTGAGCACTGAGGCAAAGCGCGCGCGCTGGCGCGCCTCGCCGCCCAGCATCTTGGTGATCCGCACCCCGTCGAACCCTTCGACGATCTCGGCCTGCAACCCCTTGTTCGCGCCGCCGAGCAAGCGCCCGAGTTGCACCGCGCGGCGCCGGTGCCCGGCAAAACCGAACAGGATCAGCGCCCCGCCCAGCGTCGCCACCAGCGCCACCTGCCAGGACAGCAGATAGGCCGCCGCCAGATAGGCGATCGCGGTCACCAGCGTCGCCGCCAGCGTCATCAACTGCTGGAACGCCGCCCCGATCCGCCCGATGTCGGTGATCAACAGGCTGGCATGGTCCGATGCGCGCCGCGTCGCCAGCCAGCGCCACTCGGCCGACACCAGCCCCGCGAACAGGCTCTCGCGCATCCGGTCGACCAGCATGTGCTGCAGCTCGAGCGCCTTCATCGTCTGCGCATGTTTGACATAAGCGCGCAGCAACAGCAGCGCGAGGAAGACCAGCACCACCTGCCCCAGCGACACCGTGCCGACCAGGCCGTGCAGCAGCTCGCCGACCCGCCCCGGCGCGCGCATGCCGCCGGCGTCGACCAGCGCCAGCATCGGCACCAGCATCATGATGCCGACCCCCTCGGTCAGCGCTGCGGCGATCATCAAGGCCATCACCACGACCAGCTGGCGCCGGTCGGCGCTCGCCAGCATCGCGCCGAGCAGCGCGCGCGGCCGGATCGGAGCCACGGGTTCAGACAAAGGCCGCCACCTCGATCAGCGCCGGATCGACCGGATAACCGGCGATCCTTTGCCCCGACGCGTCGAGCCAGGCATGGGCGGGCGGCGTATCGGGATCGATCTTTACCGCCTCGCGGTGGTCGCGCCACACCCCCAGGTGCAGCGTCGCCGCGATCCCCCGGCGCTTCAGCATCGCGCGCGCCGCGATCGCCTGCGGCAGGCACACCGCCTCGACGGGCAGGCGCCCGGCGGCAAAGCGCACCGCCCAGCTCACCATCGTCGCGGCATCGTCGGGGCGTTCGCGCGGCGCCGGCGGTACCAGCGCGCCCGGCGAAACCGGCGTACCGAGCCAGCGTGCGACGCGGCGAAAGGGCAGCGCCGCAACCGCGATCCGCGCGCCGAGCAGCAATATGCTCGCCTCGGCGACCAGCAACCCGCGCCGGCCGCCCAGCCGCCACGCGCTCGCCAGCTTGCGCCGCGCAAGGGCGATCCGCCCGGTCATGCGCCGAGGTCGACGAACAAATATCCCGCCGCATTGAGCCGGATCAGCAATTGTTCGAGCTCGCGCCGCGCGGCGTCGTCCAGCCCGGCGGCGAGCGCGTCGAAGGCAACATCGCCGTCGCTCGACAGCCGCCCGAGCACCGCACCGACCGCCACGCTGCACGGAAAGAAGTGCTCGCCGATCTCGATCCCATGGTCGCCGCTCACCGCATCGCGAACCGCCGCGAAGGCGCGCCGGCTCGCGGGGCGCAGCCGGCTGTCGCCGCCGATCCGCGCCATCTTGCCCGCCGCGAACTGCGGCAGGGTGAAGACCGGGCGCGCCACCGGCGCCGCGCGCTGCTCGGCCAGAAAGGCTTCGGGCGGATGCGCGGCGTGCAGCGCCTGCATCGCTTCGCCCAAGTCTCGCCAATAGGCTGCGGTCGCCTCGGCGCCGCGCGCCGCCGGCCAGTCGGCACGGAACAGCGGCGATCCGGTCGCCTTGCCGACCAGCCAGCGCAGATAATCCTGCCCCGTCGGTGGCGATAGCGCGATCGTCAGGTGCAGGCTCGGCTCGTCGACCGGGGTCGCGACATGCCACCAGCCGCGCGGGATATAGAGGATCGCGCCCTCTTCCAATATCGCGTCATGGACCGGATCATCGCCCTCCGCGGGCGGCACCACGGTCTCGCCGCGCGCCGGGTGGTCGCGCGTCGGCCGCTGGACCCGCCAATGCTTGCGTCCCGCGACCTGCAGGATGATGACGTCGTGATGGTCCCAATGCAGGTCGAACCCATGGTCGGCGCGCCACCCCGCATACAGGTTGACGTTGCAACGCACGCCGAGTTCGTCCGCCATCCGGTCGGCGAGCGCACCGATCCGCGCCACCATCTCGTCGACGAAGCTCAAGACCAAGGTCGCGCCCTGCGCCAACTGCGCGGTGACCGCGCCGGCATCGAGGCGGCGGTTCGGCCCTACCATATCGACGAATTTTTCGGCCGGCACGTTTTTCCCGGTCTTGACCAGTTGCAGGCGCGGCGGCTCCAGCCGCTGCGTCGCCAGGATATGGTTGATCTCGTCCCAGCCGATCAGCGCCGCGAAGCGCCCCGCCTGCCCCGGCCAGGCGCGAAACGCGCGGTTCCAATATCCCTCGAGGAATTCGCCGACGCTCAACGGGGCGACCAGCGCGGCCAGCGATGGCGGCGCGGCGTCGACGTCGCCGGATGGCGACAGAGCGCCAACCTCGCGGGTCATTTGCCCCTGATCCTGATCCGCCATCGAAACACTCCCCGGGTCCGGCCGCATCCCCACCGGCACCGCCACGATCTTAGCTAGCGCGCGCCAAAGGTTCAATGCGGCCCTGCGGCGCGAAGCATCTGTGTCCCAAAGCGAAATCGGGGTGACTTTACCCTTGTCGCGGGGCGCAACGCGCGCCAGAACGACCCGGCAATTGCGGGGGCAATTTTCATCCCATGGCCGTCATCGTCACAAAGCCTGCCAATGTCCGCGACCTCGGCCCGGTCGACGCGACCGCGCTCGCTGCACGTGTCGCCGCGATTTCGGAACGCGTCTGGGCCGGCGAGGACGCGCGCAAGGAAAATGACTTCAAGGTCTTCCACCACACGCGCCACATCATCTTCCGCTTCACACCGGGCAATCGCGAACCCGAAGACCATTATGACAATCCGGCGTGGATGGTCTGGCGGCCGCTGCTCCAGCCGGTGATGGACGCCGCGATCCGGCCCTATGGCTTCGCCGATCCCGCCTTTCCAAAGGCGATGCTCGCGCGGCTCCAGGCCGGGCAGAAAATCGATCTCCACCGTGACGGCGCCGGGTCGAACCTGCGCACCCACAAGATCCATGTGCCGCTCATCACCAATCCGGGGGCCTTTTTCCTCAGCGGCCCGAACCGCCACCATCTCGGCCTCGGCCATGCGTGGGAGGTCAACAATATCGCGTCGCACGGCGGGGTTAACGAAGGTGACGCCGACCGTATCCACTTCATCTTCGAAGTGTTCGACCGCGCCGCGACGGCGCCATTGGGGGCCGGGGCCGAAGCCGCGACGACCGCATGACCCAGGGTCATTTTTACCGCCACTACGGCTTCACGCTGCGCTCCGACCTCGCGCTGCCACACTTGCTGCCCGGCGATGCCGCCGCCCCGATCGACATCGAGATCCGCCTCGGTCCGATCGCCGACGACCGGCTGGCCGAGGCGATGCATTTTCGCAACTGGCGCGCCGAACCGGGCGAAATCCTGTTTCACGCCTTCGGCATCGGCCGGTTGCTGATCGCCGGCGGCACGTCGATCACCGTCGACCGCGAAGCCGGGGCGACCGATGCCGCGCTCGTCTCGATCATCCTCGGCACCGGCATTTCGGCGCTGCTGATGCAGCGCCGCATCCTGCCGATGCACGCCTGCTCGATCGCCAGCGACAGCGGTGCGATCCTCGTCATCGGGCGCTCGGGCGCGGGCAAGTCGACGCTGCTCGGCGGGCTGATGGCGGCGGGCTGCACGATGCTGGCGGACGATGTCACCGGAGTCACCGTCGACGATGCCGGCGCGACCGCGATCCCCGCCTTTCCCGCGATGCGGCTGTGGACCGACAGCCTGTCGCTGCTCGACCGTGACGACGATGACAAGATCCAGGTTCGCGAGGATATCGAAAAATATTATGTCACGGTCGACCGCTTTCGCAAAGACCCGATGCCGGTGCGCGCGGTGGTGCTGCTTCAATCGCACAGCGGAACCGGCGTCCTGACGCGCCCCGTGCTGATGGGCAACCGGGTCGAAGCGCTCGCCCGCTATGTCCATCGCAAGAAATTCCTGCGCGGCCTCGGTCTCCAGCCCTGGGGCTTCGACGCGGTGGTAAAGCTCGCCGGGTCGATCGACATGGTCGCGATCGGTCGCCCCGCGACCGGCTCGACCCCGGCGGGCATGGCCGATGCGGTGATCGAATATTTCGGCCTCGCCCCCGCGCTTCAGCCGACGCCATAGCGCGTCATGCCCGGCTCGATCGTCTGGCTCGCTTCCTATCCCAAATCGGGCAACACTTGGCTGCGCGCGATGCTCACCCACCTGCTCGCCGCGCCGGGCGATGATGTCTCCGTCAATGCGCTCGCCGGGGCGCCCGAGGGCGGCGACCGCCACGCGCTCGACGACGCCTGCGCCATTTCCTCGGCGGAGATGAAACCCGCCGAACTCTTGCCCTATCGCGCGCTGCTCCACCGCCAGATGGCGGCGGAGAATGCCGCGCCCTTCTTCGTTAAGACGCACGACCAATATGCGCTGGGGCCGGGCGACACCGCGCTCTTCCCCGCCGACGCCAGCCGCGCCGCGATCTACATCGTTCGCAATCCGCTCGACGTCGCCCTCTCCTTCGCACACCATAACCAGCAGGATGTCGACACGACGATCGCGCGGATGGCCGACGCCGATTCGACACTCAACCGGTGGCCCGACCGGATCAGCGATTTCCTGCCCGTCCATCTCGGCCGGTGGAGCGACCATGTCGCGGGCTGGACACAGCAGGATGCGATCCCGCTCTGCCTGCTGCGTTACGAGGATATGCTGACCGACCCCGCAGCCGCGCTTGCGCGCGCCGCCGCCGCCGCGGGCCTCGATGCCGCGCCCGCCGCAATCGCCGCCGCGGTCGCCGCGAGTCGTTTCGACCGGCTGCGCGATCGTGAGGCCGCCGAGGGCTTTTCCGAAAAGCCCGCCAACATGCCCAACTTCTTTCGCGCCGGGCGCGCCGGCGAATGGCGCTCGGCGCTGACCGCCGCCCAGGTCACGCATATCGTGGCTGATCATCGCGGCCAGATGGCGGCGCTTGATTATCTTCCCGCGTCAATGGCTTGACGCGTGGCGGCGGCGCTCGCTATCGCATCTGCGGGGATTTTGGGGGGCAGGACATGACGGTCGCACTAACCGGCAACACCTTGATCACGCGCAATCCGTCGATACTCTTCAATGACTTCGACGACGGGCTGATGATGATGGACATCGACAGCGGCAATTATTTCGACGTCGACTCGGTCGGCGGACGGATCTGGGCCTTGCTCGATTCGCCGGCGACGCTCGACACCATCTGCGATTCGCTGGTCGCCGAATATGACGTCGAACCCGGGACTTGTCGCACCGAAACCATTGGATTCGTCCAAGAACTTGCCGGCAAGGGGCTGGTCACGCTGCGTCCCTCCTAAACCATTGGTAGACGGGCCGTTTACCTTGACTGGTCAGCATTTTTGTCTCATCATGGCCAAGTAAATCGCCAGTCAGTGAAAAGCATCTGCGGGCGAACGGTGGGACCGATATCAAATAGGGGGGATTCTGATGACCAAGACCGTGGAAAAGCATGTGCCGCGCAAGGATTGGCAAAAGCCGGAACTGCGCTCGGTCGTGCCGGCGGCGCGTACGCGTGGCGGTGGCGGCGGCCCCAGCCCCGATCCGGACGACACCTTCTACGACGCGTCCTGATTCGCGCCACTCTAGTTCAGAGATGGAAATAGTGGTTTGGCCCTGCATCGCGGGGCCAAACTGCTTGCGCGTTAATTTGTCCGTGCGCTTGACGCTTTCGTGCGACGGCGGCACGATCGGCGCCGGCGCCCCCGCGTCCTGACGGGATCGACTATCGGCCGTGCATCGCTTCTGTGGCATCATCGATCGTTCGGCGTCCGCCGCCCCGTCCATCGCCGATAGCGCCGTGGTTCGGGCAGCGCTCGGGGCGGCCAGTGTCGCCAACAGCCTCGCAGCGGCAAGCTTCGCCGCGCTCGCGACCGCGAGACAGGCGCGATCCATCGACGCACTGCATATCGCCGACGACCTCATCGTCGTCGCCGACGCGCGGATCGACGGCCAGGCTGAACTGCGTGCCGCGCTCGCCGATCTCGCGCCGCCCGCCAATACCTCCGCCGCCGCGCTGATCGCTGCCGCCTGGCGGCGCTGGGGGGCCGACTGCCCGCTGTTCCTCTATGGCGATTACGCCTTCGTGCTGCACGATCGGGACAGCGGCACCAGCTTCGCCGCGCGCGACCATGTCGGCGCCCGCCCCTTTTTCTATGCGCTAACCGGCGACCGCCTCGCTTTTGCCAGCGACCCCGCCGCGCTGCTCGCGCTCCCCGGCGTACCCGACGACCTCGACGAGGATTTCATCGCCTCCATCCTCATCCATCGCAAGTTCCAGCCAATGGATCGCAGCTTCCAGCGCGCGGTCCGCCGCCTCGAACCCGGCCACCGCCTGTTTCTGGTGGGCGGCGACGCGCGCCTCGACCGTTGGTGGAACCCCGAAAAGATCGCCGTCGACGACCGCGCCGACGACGCCGCGACCATCGCGCGCTATCGGCAGTTCGTCGAGCAGGCGGTGACCGATCGCCTCGCGGGCGCCACCCGGTTCGCGGTGCATCTCAGCGGCGGGCTCGACAGTTCGCTCATCGCCGCGGTCGCGACACCCGAACTGCGCGCCCGCGGCCTCGCCGATCCGCCGGGCTACAGCTGGCATATCGTCGATCCCGACGCCGACCCCGACAGCGAGCCCGGCTGGAGCGAGGCGATCCGCGCCCGTCTCGGCCTTCAGCTGTATGCCCCCACCCTCTCGACCGACGAGATGGCGGCGCTGTTCGCGCAGGACTGGACCCGCGGCCCCGACATCCGCAACCTGCTGCACGAGGCGGCGATCCAGCGCGACGCCGCGGCGCGCGATATCGAGGTCATCCTGTCGGGCTGGGGCGGCGACGAAGCCGCCTCGTACAACGGGCGCGGTTATCATCCCTGGCTCTTCGCCACCGGGCGCTGGGTGACGCTCTATCGCGACGCCGGCCGGCCCGGGGTCAGGGCGGGGCTGCGCACCATCTATCACGCCGCGCGCCGCACCGTGCGGACCTTTCGCCCGCAGCTGCCGCTGCGCTGGCGCCCGCTCGCGGGGCACAGCCTGGCCGATCCCGCCTTCGTCCGCCGCGCCCGCCTGCTCCCCATGAAGGTGACGCGCGAGTTCGGCGTCCGCCGCACCCAGCATACGCTGCTCCGCTACAGCGCGACGACGGGGCGGCTCGAGGACTGGGCGATCAGCGGCGCGACACGCGGTATCGACTATCGTTTCCCGCTGCTCGACCGCCGCCTGCTCGAGTTCATCTACAGCCTGCCGCCGCGCATGTTCCGCCGCGGCGCGATGCGGCGCTGGCTGATCAAGCAGGCCAGCGACGGCCTGCTCCCCGACGTCGTGCGCCTCAACAACAGCAAGACCGAGCCGCTGCGCGTCGCCTGGATCGACAAGGCGCTCGGCGAAACCATGGTGCTGATCGGCGACCGCATCGCCGCGAGCGACCCCCCGCCCGCCCGCGCCCGCTACATCGACATGGCGCGCCTCGAAAAGCACCTCGCCCGCGCCCGCCGCACCGGTTCGGGCCGCGACCCGGCGCTGCGCCTCGCGCTCCAGTTCCTCGACACGCCATGATCCTGTCGTTCAGCCGCCGCTTCGCCTTCGTCGCGATTCCGAAGACCGCGGGCCATGCGCTGCGCGCCGCGCTGCGCCCGCTGCTCGCGGCGAACGACTGGGAACAATGCACGTTGTTCGACAAGCGCTATTTCCCCGTCGCGCCGCTCGCCGCGATCGGCCACGGCCACCTCGGCTATCGCGACGTCGCGCCCTTCCTGCTCCCCGGCCAGTGGGACGGCCTTACCAGCTTCGCGGTCGTCCGCTCGCCCTTCGACCGCTTCCTCTCCTATGCCCGCTTCGCCTGGCGGGGTGGCGACGCAATGGTCCGCGACCCGCTCGGCACGATGAAGGCGGCGCTCACCGATCCCGCCCGCCGCGCGCACATCCTGCTCCGCCCGCAGCATCAATTCGTCTGCGACGACGAGGGCCGTATCCGCACCACCCTGCTCCTCCGCCACGAAGACCTCGCCGCCGAAATGACCCGGCTGTCGGCGGCGCTCGGCGCCCCGCTGCCGCCGCTCGAGGCGGTCAATGTCTCGCCCGATCGGGCGGGCGCCGCGCTCGATGCCGAACTCGCCGATCTCATCCGCCACCATTATGCTCGCGACTTCGCGCTCTTCGGTTACGATCCAGCCGCCGCGCCATGACCGTAACGACGCTCGTCACCGTCTCCTCGCCCGATTTCCGCATCGGCACCGAAGTGATGCTCGCGAGCTTCCTCGCGCACAATCGCTGGTTCGCGGGCGACGTCCTCGTCCTCCACAGCCGCCTGACCGGCGCCGACCAGGCCGCGCTCGCCGCGTCCTTCCCGCGCCTCGTCTGCCGCACGGCGAACCCGCCCCTCGCCGCCGCGATCGATACGCTCACCGCCGCGCACCCGCATCTCGCAGCGCGCCGCGACCGTTTCCTCAGCCTCGAAACCCTGCTCCTGCCGGCGACCGGCAGGCTTCTCTTCGCCGACAGCGACCTGCTGTTCCGCGGCGATATCGCGCCGCTGCTGGACCGCGACGCCGCACTCGTCGCCTGCCCCGATGCCGCGATGCTGCGCGGCAATGTCCGCGACGCCGACTCTCTGGCCGAGGTCGCCGCCGGCGAAACCGCGTCCGCCAGCTTCAACGCCGGGCTGCTCGTCTACGACCCCGTCGCCGCCGGCCCCGGCGTCGCCGCCGCGCTCTGGCCGCTGCTCGATCCCACCGGCTGGGCGCGCATCGCCTCGCAGCACACCGACCAGGCGGTGTGGAACCTGCTGCTGCGTGACCGCGTCGCGCTCGCCGGCACCGCATTCAATCTGATGATCGGCCACCGCGCCGCCAGCTTCGCGCACGAACCGGTGCCGCTCGCGGACGCCCGCGTCCTTCACTTCAACGGCGGCGCCAAGCCCTGGCGCCCCGACCGCCACGCCGACGCGATCGCGCGCGACCCCGAATATGCCGCCGCCGTCCGCCTGTGGGCTGCGGCGCGCGCCGCCTGGCTGCGGACGCGGCCATGATCGGCGGCGGCGAAGGCGCGATAAGGCGCCACCTCTTCCTGCTCGCTCCCAACAACAGCGGCTCGACCTTCCTCGCCGCCGCGCTTGGCCAATGTGCCGGCGCCTGGTCGCTGCCGCGCGAGGGTCAGCATGTGACGGGTTTCCACGGCCCCAGTTCGCGCGGCACCGGCACCCGCCTGTTGTGGGCGGCCACGCCGGCGGCGATCGCGACCTTCCGCGACCCCGCCGCTTACGACTGGGACCGCACCCGCCGCGCCTGGCATTTTCACGCGCGCGCGCGCCATGCCGACGCCGAAACGCTGGTCGTCGCCGCGCCGCCCTTCCTGCTCATCGCCGACCGGCTCGCGGCAGCGTTTCCCAACGCCGCTTTCCTGATCATGGTCCGCAACCCCTATGCCGTCGCCGAAGGCATCATCCGCCGCGGCGCCGAAGCCGGTCCGGTGGCGCCGGGCGACAGCCTCGCAACCACCGCCGCGCGCCACATCGCCGCCGCGTTCGCGGCGCAGGCGGCCAACCGCACCGCACTCGGCGACCGCGCGACCGTCTTCACCTATGAGGAGATGTGCCGGACCCCCGCCGCCGTCGCGACCCGCATTGCCGGCCTCGTCCCGGCCTTCGCCGACCTCGAACTCGACCGCTCGCTTCCGGTGAAGGGCCGCTACCACGAGCCTCTGCGCGATATGAACGCCGATCAGATCGCCCGGCTCACCCCGGCGCAACTGGCTGATCTCAATCGGGTCTTCGACGATCACCGCAGCTTGCTCGGCGGCTTCGGTTACGACAGGATCGGGGCATGACCGACACCCCGCGCCGCCCCCTGTGGATCTTCCTCCACGTCCCCAAATGCGGCGGCACGACGCTGAAGGCGCATCTCGAACGCCATTTCGCCATGGACGAGCAGCTGGTCGAATTTTCCAACTGGGGCCGCCGCTACCGCAAGGAACAGGGCCGGCCCGAATTCGAGGATCGCCCGGCCGAGGAGCGTACCCGCGCCGAAATCCTCGCGGGGCACCAGCTCGATTACGGCATCCACCGCCTCGTCCCCGGGCTGCGCGAGCCGCGCTATGTCACCGTCGTCCGCGACCCTGCCGAACGCTGCGTCTCGCTCTATAATTTCCGCTGGAGCCGCGGCCACGCCCCCGACGATTTCGACGATTGGTATATGAACTGGTACCGCCCCGAACAGTCGGACTATATGGTGCGCTTCTTCGCGCAGCGCCTCTATGGCGCCGACCTTCCCGCCGATCCCGAACAGCAGCTTGCGATGGCGCAGCGGCTGCTGGAGCTGTGCTGGTTCGCCACCACCACCGATCGCTGGAACGAGGGGCTCGACTTCCTGTCGGCCGCCATGGGCATCCCCGCCGACTGGGACCATTATCGCGCCGCCGGACGTTCGATCGAGCTCCCCGCCTCGCACCCGTCGCAAGGCGAAGTGGTCGCGCGCCGCGTCACCCTCGACGATGCGCTGCGCGCACGTATCCATGCCGACTCGCCCGGCGACGTCCGCCTCGTCGACTGGGTCCGCGCCCGACGGTGGCCGCTCGCCGATTGACAGCGCCCGTCGCCCGCGCAACAGACGCGATCAAGGGGAGAATGGGATCGTGACCGCGAAAATGCTGCGCCCGACATCGTTCGACGTCGCCGAGCGCGCGGGCGTGTCGCAATCGACCGTCTCGCGCGCGCTGCGCGGCAGCCCCGGGGTCAATGCCGAAACCCGCGTCCGCGTCTCGGCGGCTGCACGCGAACTCGGCTATGTCGTCGACCGCCACGCCTCCAGCCTGCGCCTGAAAAGCAGCGAGACGATCGCGCTCGTCACCATCTGCCGCCCCGGCGAAGACCGCAGCGCGATCAACCCTTTCTATTTCGCGCTGCTCGGCAGCATTGCCGAGGCGACGTCGGCACGGCGCTTCAACCTGCTCGTCAGCTTCCAGGAAAGCCCCGCCAATTTCCGCGCCGACTTCGTCGCCTCGGGACTCGCCGATGCGATGATCGTCATCGGCACCACCAGCAACGACGCGGCGTGGGATTATTTCGGCGCCGCGCAGGCCTCGGGACTCGACTTCGTCTGCTGGGGCAGCCCGGGCGATCCCTTCCACTGGATGCGCAGCGACAATGATGCCGGCGGGCGCCTTGCCGCCGAACATCTGATCGCGACTGGCCGCCGCCGCGCCGCGTTCATCGGCCCCGCCGATTCGGCACAGCGCCAGTTCGACGAACGGCGCGAAGGCTTTTCCACCGCACTCGCCGCGCATGGTATCGACCCGGTCGTCTGGGCGGCCGCGCCCGCCGCCGACCGCCATGCCCAAGGCGTCGCCGCCGCACATGCCTTGCTCGCCGCGCATCCCGACACCGACGCGATCTTCGCCGCCAGCGACATGCTCGCGCTCGGCGTGCTCCAGGGCCTCAAGGAAATCGGGCGCCGCGTGCCCGAGGATGTCGCGCTGATCGGCTTCGACGGCATCCGCGCCGGCACGCTCGCCGATCCCGCGCTCACCACGCTCGAACCCGATCTCGAGGCCGCCGGCGAGGCGCTCGTCGCGATGGCGCTCGAGGACGACGAGCACGTCCGCGACGGCACGCGCGTCCCGGTCCGCCTCGCGGTGCGCGGCAGCGCCTGACGGCGTCAACGGTTCACCACTTCGTCACTTTCCCACCGCCCTCGTAACGGCTTATTATCCCTGATCTTGTTACGCTGCGTGCGAGAGGCAGTAAGCGTTTGTCGGGTCAGTTTTTCATTTCCCTGCTCAATCCGGGCATCGGCCTGTTGCTGGCGGGCGCCTTCCTGCTGCTCTGGCTCTACCGCCGCGAATATCGCTACCTCCTCGCCGCCGCCGCCGGCCATGCTATCACCGCCGCCGCCTTCCTGATCCAGGATCTTGGCCCGGTGCTGCCGATGGAGTTGCAGCGGATTCCCGCCAATTTCGGCTATCTCCTCGCCGGTTGCCTGCTCGTCGGCGCAATCATCGCCCATTATCGCGTCGCCGTGCCGCGCCGCACGATGGCGGTCATCTGCACCGTGTCGATGACCATCTTCCTCTGGTTCCTGCTCGTCGATCCCAGCATCGTCGGGCGCATCTATGCGATCAGCTTCGCGCTCGGACTGATCGCGCTGATGATCCCCGTCTGCCTGCGCCGCTTGCCCAAACGGCACATCGTCGACCATATCTTCTTCTGGCTCGGCATCGTCTGGGCGCTCAACTACACGCTGCGACCGTTGCTCGTCCTGGGGGTCACCGGCGACATCGCCAATTATGTCGGCTTCCAGCAGTCGGTCTATTGGACCACCGTCCAGTTCACCCAGGCGATCTGCTCGGTGCTGTCGGCGATCACGCTGATGGTCGCGGTGGCGATCGACCTGATGGCCGAACTGCGCGAACAGGCCGACGGCGACCAGCTTTCGGGCCTGCTCAACCGGCGCGGGTTCGAGGCGGAGGCGGGCGCCGCGGTGCGCGCCTGCGCCGACCAGGGGCGGCCCGCCGCGCTGCTCATCGCCGACATCGACCATTTCAAGGCGGTCAACGACAATCACGGTCATGCCGCTGGCGATGCGATCATCGCCGCCTTCGGCGCTCATCTTCGCGCGGCCGCCCCTGCCGGGACGATCGCCGGCCGCATCGGCGGCGAGGAATTCGCCCTCTTGCTGCCCGGCAGCGGGATCGAGACGGCACGCGCGCTGGCCGAGGCGGTTCGCACCGGCATGACTATCGCGTGCCAGCCCTGCCTCCCCGGCGCGACGCCGCCGACGACAAGCATCGGGCTGGCGGTCGCCGTGCCCGGCGCCGGCCTGTCGCAGCTGATGCGCGACGCCGACCAGGCGCTCTACGAAGCCAAGCGCGCCGGACGCAATCGCGTCCGCGCCTTTACCCCGGCACCGGTTCGTATCGCCACCGCGTCCTGACACGGCGGGCATCCGCTTGGCCTCCACACCATATGGCACCGGCGGCAGCAAAGCCGCGTTTTCGCGGCGGGCAGTTTTTTGTGCGTTGCACACTAAACTAGCATATACTAATATGACTTAGTATATAGTCGAAAGGTCATTCCCATGCGTATGTTCGTCACCATTGCGCTTCTCGCCGTCGCCACGCCCACCCTCGCCGTCGAAACCGTCACGCCGCCGGCCGAAGCGACCACCGCGCTCGAGCGCGCGCCGAAGGAAGGCGAAGTCCTGCGCGACACCAGCGCGCGCATCGTCGGCAAGGTCTACAAGGTGCAGGCGTCGGGCAACCTCCTCGCGATCGTCAACCGCGAGACCGTCCGCATCCCGGCGAGCACGCTCAGCATCGTCAACGGCAAGCTGGTCACGACGCTCAGCAAGTCGGAAGCGCTCAAGCAGAAATAATCCGGACCTGCGTCGCCGGAGGGCTCTCCCCTCTCAACGTCGCTCCGGCTTGCAGGTCACGGCTTCGACCGCATCGCCGCCCAAATTGGCGGTGATGCGGTCGAGCATCGCGTGGAGCAGCGCCTGCTCCTGCGCGTCGAAGCCTGCCAGCGCCGCGGCTTCCTCCGCCGCTCCGATCCGCGTCAATTCACCGATCAGCGGCTCGATCGCGGGGGTCAGCCAGATGCGGTGCGCGCGCCGGTCGGCTGGATCGGAGCGCCGCTCGACCAGCCCCGCCTCGACCAGCTTGTCGATCGATCGGCCCACGGTCACCTCGCCGACCTCCAGCAGTTCTGCGACCTGCCGCTGCGTCGCGCCGGGGCGCCGCCGCACGCAGGCGATCGTCTGCCACTGCGCGCGCGTCAGCCCCAACGGCTGGACACGCCGGTCGAAGCGCAGCCGCAGCATGCGCGACAGCTTCATCACCTTCATTCCCAGCGCCTTGTCGTCGTCGACCGCCTGCACGCGCGCTCCTTCCCCCGATCGCGCGACTGTCGCCGACAAGGCAGCGAAGCGCAAGCGCTGAAGGCAGGAGGGGGGTGCCCGTCGCGCGCGGGCAGGATGCCGCCCCGTCGCACCGATTCGCGGCGCCCCTCAGTATTGAATCATTTATTTCTCAACCGGTTTCAGTATCTTCTCCAATAATAATCCAATCTTTACGCCTGTCTGGTCTGATGAGCGCGGGGACCAGGGGGAATTTTATGTTCAGCGTCCTCGAATGCGTGGTGTATCAGCATGATCTGTGGCTGGTCCTTGTCGCCGCGCTCGTCTGCGTCCTCGGCAACATCTGCCTGTTCGTCGTCCTCAACCGCTCGACCTTCTGCATCGAGACGCGCCGCCGCCACTGGCTCGTCGTCGCCGCGGTCGCGCAGGGGGTCGGGGTCTGGGCCACCCATTTCGTCGCGATGCTCGCCTATCGCGGGGCGATGCCGATCCGCTTCGACGTCTCGCTCACCCTGCTCTCGGTCGCGATCGCGATCGGCTTCTTCTGGGTCAGCTTCCGCTGGCTCGGCAAGGCGCCGACCGCCGCGCGCTGCGCCGTCGCCGCCGCGGGCGCCGCGGTCGGGGTCGCGGCGATGCATTTCACCGGCATGGCGTCGATCATCGCCCCGGCGCACGTCTCCTATGCCGTCGCCCCCATCCTCGTCTCGCTCGCCGTCTCGTGGCTCTGCTTCTGGGCGTCGTTCGTCGCCTTCGCACGCAGCAGCGGATGGCGCCGCATCGCCCTGCCCGCCAGCCTCGCGGTGCTGGCGATCGTCGCGCTGCATTTCACCGCCATGTCGGCGACCACGCTCGTCCCCGATCCGACGCGCGGCGACGTGCTCGGCGCCGCGGTCACCCGCGACTGGCTCGTCCCCGCGATCGTGTTCGCCAACCTCGCGCTCGTCGCGCTCGCGCTCACCGGCTCGCTGATCGACCGCTGGCTCACCGACGCCCACGGCCTCGCCGAAGCGACGCTCGAGGCGCTCGCGATCACCCACGACGGCCGCATCGTCGAGGTCAACCACCAGCTCGGCGATCTGCTCGGGGTCAGCGCCGGCGCGATCCTCGGCAGCGCGCCGGGCGACTGGTTCGTCCGCCTCGACGGGTCGCCCTTCGCCGCCCCCGACGGTCCGTCGGTCGAGGCGCGGCTGCGCGGCAGCGCCGACGAGGACCAGATCTTCGAGATCGGCACCCGCACGATCGAATATCGCGGCCGCAGCTGCCAGGTGCTCGCGATCCGCGACCTCTCCGATCGCAAACGGGCGCAGCGCGCGATCGAGCATCTCGCCTCACACGACGCGCTCACCGACCTCGCCAACCGCACGCAGTTCGCCGTCGCGCTCGACGATGCGATCGCCGCCGACGCCCCCTTCGCGCTGCTCGCGCTCGACCTCGACCGCTTCAAGGCGGTGAACGACATCTTCGGCCACGCCGCGGGCGACGCGGTGCTGCGCCGCGTCGCCGATATCCTGCGCGCCGCGGTGCGCGGCGACGACATCGTCGCCCGCGTCGGCGGCGACGAATTCCTGATCATCCAGCGCGCGGTCTCCGCCCCTGACGACGCGCGCCGGCTGGCGACCCGCATCCTCGAAGCCCTCGCCGAGGAAATGGATGTCGCACGCGATCCGATGGCGGTCGGGGTCAGCATCGGCGTCGCGCTCTTCCCCGCCGACGGCGCCGACGCCGAGACGCTGCAGCGCAACGCCGACACCGCGCTCTACCGCGCCAAGAACAACGGCCGCGGCACCGCCGCCTTCTTTGACCAGGAGATGGACGAGGTCGCCCGCGAACGCCGCGCGCTCGAACACGACCTGCGCCACGCGATCACCCGCGGCGAACTGCGCCTCGTCTTCCAGCCGCTCGTCGCCACCGCCTTCGGCTCGGTCGTCGGGTACGAGGCGCTGCTGCGCTGGGACCATCCCGAGCGCGGCGAGGTGCCCCCCGACGATTTCATCCCGATCGCCGAGGAGATCGGCGCGATCGTCCAGATCGGCGAATGGGTGCTGCGCCAGGCGTGCGATACCGCCGCCACCTGGCCCGACAATATATCGATCGCGGTCAATGTCTCGACGATCCAGTTCCAGGTCCCCAACCTGCCCGGACTGGTCCGCGAGGCGCTGCGCGAATCGGGGCTCGACCCGCACCGGCTCGAGCTTGAGATCACCGAGACCGCCTTCCTGCGCAACCGCCAGAGCGCGCTCAAGGCGCTCCACGCGATCCGTGACATGGGGGTGCGCGTCGCGATCGACGATTTCGGCACCGGCTATTCGTCGCTCTCGAACCTCAAGGCCTTTCCCTTCGACAAGATCAAGATCGACAAGAGCTTCGTCTCGGCGATCGACGATGACGATGCGGCGCGCTCGATCGTCCGCGCGATCATCGGGCTGGGGCGCAGCTTCAACATGCCGATCGTCGCCGAGGGGGTCGAGACCGCGGCGCAGCGCCAGATGCTGCTCGACGAGGGCTGCCCGCAGGCGCAGGGCTATTATTTCGGCCGCCCCGCCGAAAACCCCTATGCCGAGGGCACCGCGCCGCGCGAGGCGCAATCGGACGGCTGAGCCGCCCGCGCACCCGCCTGCCACACCGCGTAGCTTCACGCCCGTTAGCCCGTCCTCGAACAGATTGTTCTGACGTAACGCTCCAGATTGCCCGGGATCGCAGGGGCCGATCCTGTACGGGGAATTCACCATGCGGAAAATTCGGCTGATCGACGACACAAGGGCCGCGACCGCCATCGAATATGGACTGATCGCGGCACTGATCGCGGTCGCCTGCATCATTGCCTTTCAGATGCTCGAGCTCAGCCTCGCCAATATCTTCACGACGATCGACGATGCCTTGAACGGACGATAACGAGGCATACTCCTCTGCCACCCCCTTGCATTTCCCCGCCCCCGGCGTAAGGCCACGCCAACAATAACCGCGCGCGCGACTCCCTTCGGCCCCGCTCTCCCGCTCGGTCCGTCGGACGGTCTTCCCCCGCCGCGCCTACAGGGGACTGCTGCACCATGACGACCACCGGCAACGACACGCTTGGAACTCGCTCGACGCTCGACGTCGGCGGCAAGAGCTACGCTTATTACTCGCTCGACAAGGCCGCGGCGAAGCTCGGCGACGTGTCGCGGCTGCCCTTTTCGATGAAGGTGCTGCTCGAAAACCTGCTGCGTTTCGAGGATGGCGGCTTCACCGTGTCGACCGATGATGTGAAAGCGCTGGTCGACTGGCAGAAGGACCCGCATTCGAACCAGGAAATCCAGTATCGCCCGGCGCGCGTGCTGCTCCAGGATTTCACCGGCGTTCCCTGCGTCGTCGACCTCGCCGCGATGCGCGACGCGATCGCCAAGCTTGGCGGCGACACGACCAAGATCAACCCGCTCGTCCCCGTCCACCTCGTCATCGACCACTCGGTGATGGTCGACGAATTCGGCACCCCCAAGGCGTTCGAGCAGAATGTCGAGATCGAATATTATCGCAACGGCGAGCGTTACGACTTCCTGAAATGGGGATCGAAGAGCCTCGACAATTTCAAGGCGGTGCCCCCGGGCACCGGCATCTGCCACCAGGTCAACCTCGAGCATATCGCGCAGGCGGTGTGGTCGAGCGACGATGCGACCGGTGAAACCGTCGCCTATCCCGACACCTGCGTCGGCACCGACAGCCACACGACGATGATCAACGGGCTCGGCGTGCTCGGCTGGGGCGTCGGCGGGATCGAGGCCGAGGCCGCGATGCTCGGCCAGCCGGTGTCGATGCTCATCCCCGAAGTCGTCGGCTTCAAATTCACCGGCAAGCTGAAGGAAGGCGTCACCGCGACCGACCTCGTGCTCACCGCGACGCAGATGCTGCGCGCCAAGGGCGTCGTCGGCCGCTTCGTCGAATATTTCGGCCCCGGCCTCGCCTCGCTGTCGCTCGCCGACCGTGCGACGCTCGCCAATATGGCGCCCGAATATGGCGCGACCTGCGGCTTCTTCGGCGTCGACGACAAGACGCTCGATTATATGCGCCTGACCGGCCGCAGCGACGAAAATATCGCGCTGGTCGAAGCCTATGCCAAGGCGCAGGGGCTGTGGATCGTCGAGGGCGCCGCCGACCCGATCTTCACCGACACGCTTGAACTCGACCTCGGCACCGTCGTGCCGTCGCTCGCAGGGCCGAAGCGTCCGCAGGACCGCGTCTCGCTCCCCGACGTCGACGATGTGTTCAACGCCGACATGGCGAGCGTCTATAACAAGAAACAGACGCGCGTGCCGGTCGAAGGCAAGGATTTCGACATCGGCGACGGCGACGTCACCATTGCCGCGATCACCAGTTGCACCAACACCTCGAACCCCGGAGTGCTCGTCGCCGCCGGGCTCGTCGCGAAGAAAGCCGACGCGCTGGGGCTGAAGCCCAAGCCGTGGGTCAAGACCAGCCTCGCCCCGGGGTCGCAGGTCGTCACCGACTATCTGGTCAAGGCCGGGCTGCAGCAGCATCTCGACAATATCGGCTTCAACCTCGTGGGCTATGGCTGCACGACCTGCATCGGCAACTCGGGCCCGCTCGCCGAGCCGATTTCGAAGGCGATCAACGAAAATGGCCTCGTCGCCGCGGCGGTGATCTCGGGCAACCGCAACTTCGAAGGCCGCGTGTCGCCCGACGTGCGCGCGAACTTCCTCGCCTCGCCCCCGCTCGTCGTCGCCTATGCGCTGAAGGGCACGGTGATCGAGGATTTCACCACCACCCCGATCGGGCAGGACCAGCAGGGCAAGGACGTGTTCCTCGCCGACATCTGGCCGACCAATCTCGAGGTTGCCGAGGCCGTCGCCGGCGCGGTCGACCGCGACATGTTCGTCGCGCGCTACGCCCATGTCTACAAGGGCGACGAGCATTGGCAGAAGATCGAGGTTGAAGGCAGCGACACCTATCAGTGGCGTGCCGGGTCGACCTATGTCGCCAATCCGCCGTACTTCGAGGGCATGACGATGACCCCGGCGCCGGTGAAGGACATCATCGACGCCAAGCCGCTCGCGATCCTCGGCGACAGCATCACCACCGACCACATCAGTCCCGCCGGCAGCATCAAGGCGGACAGCCCGGCCGGAAAATGGCTGATGGAACATCAGGTTAGCAAGGCCGACTTCAACAGCTACGGCGCTCGCCGCGGCCACCACGACGTCATGATGCGCGGCACCTTCGCCAACATCCGCATCAAGAACGAAATGGTCCCCGGCATCGAGGGCGGCATGTCGCGCTACGGTTCGGAGGTCATGCCGATCTACGACGCCGCGATGCGCCACAAGGCCGACGGCACCCCGCTCGTCGTCATCGCCGGCAAGGAATATGGCACCGGCTCGTCGCGCGACTGGGCGGCGAAAGGCACCAATTTGCTCGGCGTCCGCGCGGTGATCGTCGAAAGCTTCGAGCGCATCCACCGCTCGAACCTCGTCGGCATGGGCGTGCTGCCGCTGCAGTTCCTCGACGGCCAGAGCCGCGAGACGCTGGGCCTGACCGGCGACGATCAGTTCACCATCACCGGCGTCGCGGACCTCAAGCCGCGCCAGACGGTCACCGTGAACGTCACCCGTCCCGACGGCTCGACCTTCGCCTTCGACACGCTCTGCCGCATCGATACCGCGAACGAGGTCGAATATTATATGAACGGCGGCATCCTGCACTATGTGCTGCGCAAGCTGGCCGCTTAAGACCTAGGCGAGGACGATGGGCGCCTTGATCCCCTTCGTCCTCGGACTGCTGCTCGGGGTCGCGCTGACGCTCTTCCTGATCCGCAAGGGTCAGGGCGACCAGCGCGACCTGACAGCGCCACCACGTCCTGCACCGCGCCCCATGGTCCACGTCGGCGACGAACGGATCAGCGATGACGAAATCCTCGACCTCATCCGCCAGAACCGCAAGATTGAGGCGATCAAATTAATGCGCGAAAAGACCGGGTTGGGGCTTGCCGAAGCCAAGGATGCGGTCGAAGCACTCGAACGGGGCATGCGCTGAACGGCCGTCCCCGAAACAGGCGGCGCAAACGGCCGCGAAGGGACGGGATATGGGCGCATTCAACATCGGCATCGAGATCATCGGCTGGACCGCCGCCGCGATCATTCTCGCCAGCTATATCCTGCTCTCGCTCGGCAAGCTCGAGCCGCGCGGCTATCTCTACCAGTGGATGAACGTTGTCGGCGCCGGCGGCTTCGTCATCAACTCGGGCTATAATGGCGCACTGCCATCGGCGGGACTCAATATCATCTGGGCGGCGATGGGGCTGTTCACTTTGTGGAGCGTCTGGCGCGCGCGCACTGCGGCGCGCGCGACGGTCCACTAGGGCTTCGCGGCGGCATTCCAGGCCGCCACCTTCGCGCGGGTATCGGCGAGCATCCGGTCGAGCGCGGCTCGGTCATGGACGATCCCGCGCATCACGACCGTATCGATCGCACGCGTCGCCGCGATGTCCTCCAGCGGATTGCGGTCGAGCAGCACGAGGTCGGCCGCCATGCCGGGCTTGATCGCGCCATAGCGACCCAGCCAACCGAACCATGCAGGGCCCGCGCGCGTCGCCGACGCGAGCGCCTGCGCCGGGGTCAGCCCCTTTTCGACGAACAGCGCGATCTCGTCGTGCAGCCCGAAGCCCGGATAATTATAGCTGTTGAGGAAGCCCGCGTCGGTCCCCGCGATGATCGGCACCCCCGCCTCGGCGAGCATCGGCAGGATCGTCCCGACATCCTCGATCTGCTTGTGCCGCGCCGCGATCGCCGCGGCATCGGCCTTCGCCGCGCGCTCGACGCGCCAGTCATAGGTCTTGCGTAGCTTCGGCCCGATATAGGCGAGCCCCGCGTCCCTGCTGTGATCGTCGCGATCAAGATACGCGATGATCCGGCTGCCATTCAACGTCGGAGTGACGGACACACCTTGCTGCGCGAAACGCCGATAGGCGGCCATCGCGGTATCGCGATCGAACCCGCTGTCGAGCCGCCGGTTCGCCTCGGCGCGGTCGATCCGGCCCGCGGCAAAATCACCGGCGATCGCCGCCTCGTCCTTCGCGCCGGCATTATAGGCATAGTCGAGATGCTCGATCGAGCTGATCCCGGCATCGACCGCTTGCCCGGTGGTCAGCGCCATCGGGATATGGCCCGAGGTCCGGATACCCAGCGCCTTCGCCTGTTTCAGGGCGTAGAGGAACAATTCGGGTTTCAGCGTGCTGTCGGTGATCTTGACGAAATCAACCCTGTCGCGGTTCTTCAGCCGGTCCAGCGCCGCATCGACATCGGCCTCGCTGCCGACCTCGATCGTCCCCTTCCACAGCGGTGCGATCCCTTCAATCTTCGCGCCCGAAGTGAGCAGGCGCGGGCCGAAGAGCTTGCCCTCCGCAATCGCGCCGCGCCACGCCAGCACCTGGTCGGCGAGATCGCCCGAACAGTCGCGGATCGTCGTGATGCCGTTGGCGACATAGAGCGGGAAGAGCGCTTCATTTTCCGCGATCAGGTCGGGGCCGCCGCCGAAATGGACATGCATGTCCCACAGGCCGGGGATCAGATATTTGCCTTTTCTCTCGACCCGCTGCGTCGCACGCCACGCCTGCGTGATCGCGGCATCGGGACCGACCGCGACGATATCGTCGCCGTGCAACACAACCGCCTGGTCCTCCACCGCCTTCGCCGCCTCGACATCGATCAGCGTGACATGGCGAATGATGACATCGCCCTGCTGCGGCGCCGCCAGCGCGGGAGTCGCGAAGGCGAGCAGGGCCGAGGTGAGAGTGGCGATCAGGAATTTCATGGGGACGACCTTTTTGCGAAGTTGAAATCCCTTACCGCCGCCATGCGGGATAGAACAAGGATGAAGCGCCGTCCGGCCTCCCGCGCGATCATTCGCGAAACGCGCGCTCGCAATGTCGTCACCCCGATGACGCCCCTAAAGGATCACCCTGCCCGGTCGCGACGGAACGGGCCAACCGAGCGACGCTTTGCCGCCTGAAAGCGAAACTAGGCTTGACCATTTCAACTCTACCAATCAAGTTGAATTACCGGGCTGATCCCGACCGGCATCGATTTTCGGGATTCGCGGCTTTTGACCGGGAAGCAGCTTGCTCCGCGTTACCAACAGCTAAAGCGCGCGATGCTCAGGCGACAGCGCCAGGTATCGTGTTCCCCTCATTCGATGAGGTGATACGATGCAATATTCTCCGCCGCGATAGCGACCACATGTCCAAAACGGTGCGCCACCTCTAGCCCAGAGCGCGCGCCCATCTCATCAGCGGCGAGCTTACCGCTTCATACGGAATCGCCGCTGCGCGATCGCCGACCTATTTGCGCGCCATTCTGGCGCCCGCCTCCCATTCGACACAAGGAACTTCGACATGACCGTCCAGACGCTCGAGCATGAGACCGCAACCGCGCTCTTCGATGTCACACCGCTCCAGCCGAGCCTCGGCGCGTTGATCACCGGCATCGATCTCGCCAAGCCGATCGACCGGCACAGCTATGACGCGCTCCGCGCCGCGCTCCTCAAATATCGCGTGCTCTTTTTCCGTGACCAGAATCTGACGCGCGAACAGCATATCGCGTTCGGCGCCGCGTTCGGCGACCTGGAGGAGCATCCGGTCTTTTCGCTACCCGACTATCCGCAGATCCTGCCGCTGATTTCGGAGGAGCTGAAAGGCAAATATCGCCAGTCGACCGACAGCAACTGGCACGCCGATACGACCTTTCGCGCCGAGCCGTCGGCGGCGTCGATCCTGATCCAGCGCGTTTCGCCCGCGCTCGGCGGCGATACGGTCTTCGCCAACGCCGTCGCCGCTTATGACACGCTCGACGAGGAGACGAAGGCGCGGATCGACGGCCTCACCGCGATCCACGATCCGAGCATCTTCATCCAGTTCCTCGACAGCGAGGAGAAGAAGGAGGCGCTGCGCGCCAGCTTCCCGCCGGTCGAACATCCCGTGGTGCGCCTCCACCCCGAGACCGGCGAGAAAGTGCTCTACGTCAATTCGGTCTTCACCCGCCATATCGTCGGGCTACCCGAGGACGAGAGCAAGGCGCTGCTCGCGCGGCTGTTCGACCAGGTGAAGCGCCCCGAATTCCATGTCCGCTGGAGCTGGCAGCCCGGATCGATCGCCTTCTGGGACAATCGCGCGACCCAGCATTACGCCGTCCCCGACTATAGCGAGGCGCGCCACATGGAGCGCGTGACGATCGTCGGCGACCGCCCCGTCGGCCCGACCGCCGCCTGACCCAGAACAAACATAGGCGGTCATCATGAAACTCTCCCTCATCCCACTTCGCGCGCTTGTTGCCGGCGCATTTCTGTCACTCGCCGCGTGCGGCGGCGCGGCCGAAAGCGGCACGACGCTGAAGGTCGCCGACCAACTCCACGCGCTCAAATCCTCGCTCGACGTCGCGGGCGAGGGTCAGCCGACCGACTACAAGATCGAATGGGCGAACTTCATCGGCGGCCCGCCGATCATCGCCGCGCAGACCGGCGGGTCGATCGACGTCGGCTGGATGGCCGAAACTCCGCTGATCTTCGCGCAGGCCGCGGGCAGCCCGGTGAAGGTCGTCGCGGTCAGCCAGTCGGCGAAGGCGGGCGGATCGGCCTATGCGCTCGTCGTCAAACCCAATTCGCCGATCCGCACCGCCGCCGATCTGAAAGGCAAGTCGGTGACCTTCATGAAGGGCACCGTGCTGCACTATTTCATCGCGAACCTGCTCGAAAAGCAGGGCCTGTCGCTCAAGGACATCAAGCAGGTGCAAGCGACGGGTTTCGGCACCGGCCTGCTCGACAAGGACGCCGCCGATGCGATCATCCTGACCGAACCCTTCCTGACCGAACTCGAACAGGCGGGCAAGATCCGGATCATCGCCAATGGCGCCGACTTCACGCCCGGCTTCAACTATCTGGTCGCGTCGGACGCGGCGCTTGCGGACCCCGCCAAGGCCAAGGCGATCGGCGACCTTGCGGCGCGGGCGGCGCGGGCGCAGCGCTGGCAGCGCGAAAATGTGAAGAAGGCCGCACCGGCGCTCGCGAAGCAATATAATGTCGGCATCGACATCGCCGAGAAGATCAGCGAGCGATCGCCGTCGAAATACACGCCGATCGACAACAGCATCATCGCGGCGCATCAGGCCGAAGCCGATCTGTTCCTGAAGGAAGGGCTGATCCGCAAGAAGCTCGACGCGTCACAAATCTTCGACAAGCGCTACGACAGCATCGTCGCCGCGCAGGAGGCGGCGAAGTGAACGCCCCGACGCCGATCGCCGCGTCGGGGCTGACCGCCTCGGGCGATCCCGGCCGGCTCGTCCAGCCGGTCGTCCGCCAGGCCGGAAACCAGTCCGAAAAGCTGTCCTTTGCCCGCCGCGCCATCGGGCCGCTGATCGTCGTAGCGCTGTGGGCGATTTCGACGAGCGCGGGCTGGATCGACCCGTCGATCCTTCCCTCGCCCGCCGGGCTGGCGGCGGGATGGCAACAGCTGTGGACCGAGCAGGCCCTCGCCACCCAGATCGCGACCTCGCTCACCCGGGCGCTCGTCGGCGGCGCGGTGGGGATCGTCTTCGGGCTGGTATTGGGCACGATCGCGGGCCTGTCGAAGCTCGGCGAGGAATTGTTCGACGCGCTGCTCCAGATGCTCCGCACCATCCCCTTCCTCGCGCTCGTCCCGCTGTTCATCGTCTGGTTCGGGATCGGCGAGGCGCCCAAGCTTCTCCTCATCGCGCTCGCGACGATGTTCCCGATGTATCTCAACACCTATGCCGGGGTGCGCAATGTCGACCGCAAGGTGATCGAGGCGATGCGCAGCTTCGGGCTCGGCGGGCGCCGGCTGATCCTCGAAGTCGTCTTGCCGCTGGCGCTGCCGCAGATTTTCACGGGGCTGCGCTTCGCGCTGGGGGTCTCGGTGCTCGTGCTGATCGCCGCCGAGCAGATCAACGCCTCGGCGGGGCTCGGCTATTTGCTCAACAGCGCGCAAATGTATCAGCAGGTCGACGTCATCCTGATCTGCATCGCGATCTACGCCGTCCTCGGCCTCAGCGCCGACCTGATCGTCCGCTCGCTCGAACGGCTGTTCATGCCGTGGCGCGCGGGCATTGCCGTCCGATAGGAGATTGTCGATGAGTGCCGTCCTTTCGATCGATTTCGCCGCCGCCGAGCGTGTCGCCGAGCCCAGTTTCCTGCATCATCCGGTCGCGGTCGAGGCCAGCGAAGTGAGCCGCAGCTTTGCGGGCAATAGCGTCCTCGACAGCCTCGACCTCACGATCCACAGCGGCGAATTCGTCGCGCTGCTCGGCGCGTCGGGCAGCGGCAAGACGACGCTGCTGCGCATCCTCGCCGGCCTCGACGCCCCCGACGGCGGCGAGGCCTGGGTTCCCGAAGCGCGCACCGTCGTGTTTCAGGAGCCGCGCCTGGTCCAGTCGAAAAAGGTCTGGAAGAATGTCGTGATCGGCCTGAGCGGCAAGCAGGCGTCGCGCGAACGCGCCGAGGCCGCGCTCGCCGAGGTCGGCCTCGACCATCGTACCGACGCGTGGCCCGCGACATTGTCGGGCGGCGAAGCCCAGCGTGCCGCGCTAGCCCGCGCGCTGGTGCGCGAACCGCGGCTGCTGTTGCTCGACGAGCCCTTCGCAGCGCTCGACGCATTGACCCGGCTCAAGATGCAGCGGCTGATCGGCGAGCTGTGCCAGGCGCACGGCCCCGCGACGCTGCTCGTGACGCACGACGTCGAGGAAGCGATCCTGCTCGCCGATCGCATCCTCGTGCTCAAGGAGGGCCGGATCGGATACGACACCCGCGTCCGCCTGCCGCACCCGCGCCGCGCCGGCGGCAAGGAATTCGACGCGCTACGCGACACCTTGCTCGCCGAGCTTGGCGTGCCGCAAACCCACTGATCGCCCCACCCTATCCATGACGGACCGACCCTCCTGCCAGTCGACAGCGACAGCAGCCCCTTCGCTATCAGGAGAATGACATGAACGCCGTTACCAGCATACGCACCGCCGAACGCCCCGTTTCCGACAGTTTCGAAGTCGTCCGCGTCGAGGCCAATCTGGGCGCCGAAATCCGCGGCCTCGACCTCACCGGCCCGATTACCCCGGCACTCGCCGACCTGATCCGAAGCCTGCTCTGGGAGCATCAGGTGCTATTTTTCCGCGACACCGGCATCGACGATGCGAAGCAGGCCGAAATCGGGCGCATCTTCGGGCCGCCAGTCGCCGATTCGATCCTGAAGCGCCGCGGCGTGAAGGACGAGGATATCATCCCCTTCAACTCGGGACCCTATTCGAACAGCTATTATGGCACGCCCTGGCACGCCGATGCGACCTACCTCGAAACCCCCTATCAGGTGTCGATCTTGCGCAGCGTCATCGCGCCCGAACTCGGCGGCGACACCGCCTTTTCGAGCGGTATTTCAGCCTATGAATCGCTGCCCAAGGACATCAAGGACAAGATCGACGGGCTGAGCGCGATCCATCGCCCGACCGGCAAGGCGTATAATCTGATCGAGGACAAGGCCGACCTCGACGACTATCTGGCCGAATATAGCGGCGTCGCGCATCCGGTGGTGATCACCCACCCGTTCAACGGCAAGCCCGTGTTGTACGTCAACGAGGGGTTCACCAAGGAAATCGTCGGGCTACCCGAGCAGGAGAGCAAGGAGTTGCTCACCTTCCTGACCCGCCAATTCTATCGCCCCGAAAATATCGCGCGGTTCAAATGGCAACCGGGCTCGCTGGCGATCTGGGACAATCGTTCGGTCCAGCATTATGGCGTCGCCGATTACGGCAATGTCCCGCGCCAGCTCGTCCGCATCGTCGCAGCGGGCGACCGTCCGGCTCGATAGCCTGCCCGGACGGGCGACGGCCCCAGCCCTCCCATATTCCAAGGAATCCTTATGACCGACGCCCGTCCCAACGTCCTGCTCATCGTCGTCGACGACATGGGCTTTTCCGATCTCGGCACCTTCGGCAGCGAAATCGACACCCCGCACCTCGATGCGATCGCCGCCGAAGGCGTGCGGCTCACCGATTTCCACTCGGCGCCCGCCTGCTCGCCGACGCGCGCGATGCTGCTGTCGGGGGTCGATCATCATATCGCCGGGATCGGTTCGATGATCGAGACCGTGCGTCCCGATTTCCAGGGTGCACCGGGTTACGAGGGCTATCTCAACGACAGCGTCGCGGCGCTTCCCGAACTGCTGCGCGACGCGGGCTATCGCACGATCCTGTCGGGCAAATGGCATCTCGGCCACACACTCGACCGCGCGCCGCATGCGCGGGGGTTCGAGCGCAGCTTCGCGCTGCTTCCCGGCGGCGCCGATCATTTCGGCGGCGGACCGATCGATCGGGTCGCGGCGCGCGGCCCGATCTATGCCGAGGACGGCGAATGGGTCACCGACCTGCCGACGCCTTTCTATTCGACCGACTATTTCACGACCCGGCTGATCGAATTTTTCGAGGAGGCGGATACCGCAAACGACGACCGCCCCTTCTTCGCCTATCTTCCCTTCTCGGCGCCGCACTGGCCGCTGCAAGCGCTCGACGCCGACATCCAGAAATATCGCGGCGTCTATGACGACGGACCCGACGCGCTGCGCGCGCGCCGGCTCGATCGGCTGAAGGAACTCGACCTTGTCGCGCCAGACACCACGATCGCGGCGGTCGTCGCCGAGGGCGAGCCCGAATGGACCGACCAGACGGCCGAACAGCGCGCGCATTCGGCGCGGACGATGGAAATCTATGCCGCGATGGTCGATCGTATCGACCAGAATGTCGGGCGGGTGATCGGCCATCTCAAGCGCACCGGCCAATATGACAATACGCTGGTCATCTTCCTCTCCGACAATGGCGCCGAGGGGGCGATCGTCGAGGCGATGCCGATCATGGGGCCGGTGTTCGCCAGGCTGATCGCCGAACATTGCGACAACAGCCTCGACAATCTCGGCCGTCCGGGATCCTATGCCTGGTACGGCCCGCGCTGGGCGCAGGCGGCGACCGCGCCGTCGCGGCTGGTCAAGGCCTACACGACCGAGGGCGGCATCCGCGTGCCGACGATCATCCGCGCGCCGGGCGGCCAGCGTGCGGGCGAGATTTCAAGCGCGTTCGGGACGGTGAAGGATGTGACGCCGACCTTGCTCGAACTCGCCGGCATCCGCCATCCGGGAGCCAGCTACAAAGGCCGCGCGATCGCCGAGCCCTCGGGGCGCAGCTTCGCCGCCTGGCTTGATGGCGCCGAGGCGATCCACCCCGCGGGCACGACGACCGGCTGGGAATTGTTCGGCCGCCGCGCGCTGCGCAAGGACGACTGGAAGGCGGTCTATGTCCCCGGCACCGACGGCAGTTCGCAATGGCAACTCTACGACCTGTCGAAGGACCGCGGCGAGGTGCACGATCTCGCCGAAACCCATCCCGACAAGCTCGCCGAACTGCTCGCGCACTGGCGCGACTATGTGCGCGACAATGGCGTCATCGAGGAAGCGATCAGCTTTTTCGATAGCGATCCCGCGGCGTTCGAGGCCGGCTGGATTTCGGATCCGCGCGAGCGGGAGACCGCCTGAGGCGATCAATCTCCGCCGATCACGCCCCGCTTATGCTGTTCTGCTCGCGCGCCTGGATGACACGGCTCTTCGCCGGGACGTCATGCGTCAGCCACACATTGCCGCCGATTTCGGACCCCGCGCCGATCGTGACGCGGCCGAGGATGGTCGCGCCGGCATAGATCACGACATCGTCCTCGACGATCGGGTGGCGCGGAATGTTGCGCACCATCACCCCCGCCTCGTCCGCGGCAAAACTGCGCGCGCCGAGCGTCACGCCCTGATACAGTCGGACGTTGCGCCCGAGGATCGCGGTTTCGCCGATCACCACGCCCGTGCCATGATCGATGAAGAAGCTGTCACCGATCTGTGCGCCGGGGTGGATGTCGATCCCCGTCTTGTCGTGCGCCACCTCCGCGATGATCCGGGCGACCAGCCTTGCGCCATCGACATGCAATTGATGCGCGAGCCGGTGATGAATGATCGCCAGCATCGAGGGATAGCAGATCAGCACCTCGTCGACGCTGCGCGCGGCGGGATCGCCGCGCCACGCCGCCTCGACGTCGGTATCGAGCAGGCGGCGGAGCGCCGGTAGCCGCTCGGTGAAGGTCCGCACGATCGCGGCCGCGCGCGCATCGACGGCATGGGTCGTTTCGTCGGCCATGGCGTAGATGAGTTCGAGCCGCACCTGCCCGTAAAGCCGCGCAAGCGTCGTCTGCAGCGTCTGTTCGACGAACACATGCTCGTTGTGCGGCCGCACGAAATCGGGACCGAGCCGGAGCGGATAGAGCGCGCCGCACAGCGCCCCGACGATCTTCAGCAAATCGCCGCGCGACGGGAAGCCCTCGCTGCCATATTCCGCATTGTGACCATAGGCGTCGCGCCATTCGCGGCGAATCTCGGCAAGTTCGGATGCGATCGCCGCGACACCATCGGTCAGTTCAGGCCGATCCGCGTCGGCTGTCCCGATCACAGGCCGAGCCGCTGCCAGAATTCCTGCGCGCTCACGCGCCGCCTGTCCGCCGGATGCGGCAGCCATGACGGATGCGGGAGGGGCTGCGACAGGGTCGATTGACGGCGACGGGGACCTTCTTGGCGCCGGACTCTCATATTCGTATCTCCTTTACAGAAGCACGAATCCGACGTGTCGCCCGGTCTTCGTGCGCTTTAGCCGTTGGTGACGCGGAGCAAGCTGACAGCTATCAAAAGCCGCGAGATCCGAAGATCTGCGATTTATCTACTTATTTGATTGAGATATGTCGCGCGAAGCTTTCTTGGCCGCGCGAAAGCAAAAGTTTCGGCTCAGCGAAGCCCCGTGCCATCGGCGCCTTCGGCCCTCAGCCGGTCAGGAAAGCGCGCGAGCCGTTCGACCGCCTCGTCGAGGATGGCGGCGTCCTTTGCGAAGCACAGCCGCACGATATGGCGCGGCCCTTCGCCCTCGAACAAGGCCGAGACCGGAATCGACGCCACGCCCGCCTCGCGGACCGCCCGCTCGCTGAAGCTCCGGTCGTCGATCGCGATCCCCGACGCCGCGAGGTCGATGCAAAGAAACCAGGTCGCAGCGCTTGGCAGCACCGCAAAGCCGGCATCGGTTAAACCCCTGGCAAGCCGTTCGCGCGACGCCGCCCAGGCCGCGCGTTGCGGTGCGAACCAGCTGTCGGGCCGGTCCAGCCCCTCGGCGACCGCCCACTGCAAGGCGGGCGGCGTGGTGAAGGTCAGAAACTGATGCGCACGGCCGATGGTCCGGGCGAGGTCGGGCGACGCGCAGAGCCAGCCCGTCTTCCATCCCGTCAGTCCGAATATTTTTCCTGCCGAGCCGATCTTCACCGTCCGCTCTTCCATTCCGGGCATCGACCAGAGCGAACGATGCGGCACGCCGTCGAACCGGACATCTTCCCATACCTCGTCACAGATCGCGACGAGGTCGTTGCGCCGACATGCCGCGGCGATGAGCGCGAGTTCGGTCCCGGAAGCGACCTTGCCCGCCGGATTGAGGGGATCGTTCAACAGGATCAGGCGGGTACGAGGCGTCATCGCGCGATCGAGGGCAGCGGCATCATAGCCCCAATCGGGTGGGCTGAGGTGGACCGAAACCGGCATTCCGCCCGCTCGCCGGATCATAGGCGCATAGCTGTCATAGGCGGGCTGGAACAGGATCACCTCGTCGCCGGGCCTGACGAGAGCCAGGATCGACGCCGCAAGCGCCTCGGTCGCACCCGACGTCACGACCACCTGGTCGCGAGCGATACGCAGTCCCTGCCGACGCCCATAGAAACGACCGATCGCGTCGCGCAGCTCCGGCAGGCCGAAAGCAGGGGGATATTGGTTCGATTTCTCGCGCAGGGCCCGCGCCGCGGCCTCGATCATGTCCGGCGACGCAGCCTCATCCGGAAAGCCTTGGCCGAGGTTTATCGCGTCATGCGCAATGGCGAGGCCCGACATATATTCGAATATCGTCGGTTCCATTGCTTCGTAAATGGGATTCAGGCGGGTCACGACAAACTCCGGCAGCGCATTGACGGGTTGTCGCGCATTGGAGCCATCGCTGTAAAGGCGGATGCTAGTCTTCGGCGGCGTCCAGCGCCCGATCGACGAGCCGCGCGACATCGGCGAAACTGGGTTGCGCGCAGGCCGCCAAATATTCGGCGCGCAGGCGGAGCACAAGATCGCCGATGGCCGGAACGTCACCGATCAGGTCGATGCCCTGACCCGCCGACCACAGATTTTTCCAGGGTTTCACGCCATCGGGCAAATGATCGTGGCTCATGCCGGGACCGGTGGGCGCGGGCAGATTTATGGGGTCGAGGCCCAGCCTTTCCATCGAAGGCCGCAGCCAGTTCGCCGCCACGCCCGCGATCTTGGGCGTGAACATCAAATCCTCCGAATGGCATTCGACCAGCATCCGGGCATATTCGGGATCGACGCCGGCCTCCTGCGTCGCGATGAATCGGGTCCCCATATAGGCGAGGTCGGCGCCGAGTATTTCGGCCGCGCGGATGGCCGCTCCGGTCGAGATCGACCCCGCCATCAGCAGGGTACCATCGAAAATCTGCCGGATGCGGGGGATCAGCACGAGGTGACCGACGCTGCCCGAATGGCCGCCGCCGCCCGCGCCGACGCAGGTCAGCCCGTCGACGCCCGCCGCGATCGCCTTTTCCGCATAGCGGAACGACACCACGTCGTGGAAGATCTTCAGCCCCGCGTCGTGGACGCGGCGCGTCAGTTCGGCGGGGTTGCCGAGGGCGCTGATGATGACATCGACGCCATAGCGTTTGGCGACCTCAAGATGCCGCTCCGCCTCGGCGGGGTCCATCCGCGAGGCGAGGTTCACCGCCAGCGGACCGACCCGCGCACCGGGATGGGTCTCAGCATGACGATCGAGGTCTTCGCGAATCTCCTTCAGCCAGGATTCGAACATTTCGAAGCTGCGGGCGTTCTGGCGCGGGAGGGCGCCCATGATCCCCGCCTTGCACGCTTCGCGGACCATCGCGGAGTTGCTGACCAGAAACATCGGGGCGCAGACCGCCGGAAGGACCATCCGGTCGCGCAATGCCGGTTCAAGAGCCATAAGAAATCCTCCCACCCTGTCGCCTCCGCGACATTTACAGTTTAATTATATATATGTTTTTAGAACCGCAAGCGCGAGTGCTTGTCAAGCGTCCTCTGTGCGTCCTGCGCGATGCGCGCGGCGATAGGCGGCGGGCGACATGCCGACCGCCGCGAAGAAAACGCGGCGAAAGGACGGGATGTCTGTGTAGCCGACCAGCTGCGCGATTTCGGTCACCGAACGGCGGGTTTCGGTAAGCATGATCATCGCCGAATCGACCCGGGTGCGTTGAACGAATTCGCGCGGCGTCGCCGACCCGACGGCCCGAAAGCGGCGGATCAGCGACTGGTGGCTGACGCCGAGGTCGCACGCTAGGTCGCCGATCCGGAACCGGCGGGTGAAGCGGTCACGGATCCACAATTGCGCGCGGGCGACGAAGGGGTCGGCGGCGGACGCGAGTGCCGCAGCCAGCGGACCCGGCGGTTCGCGCGCTGCGATGCCGCGCCCCACTGCAATCGAATAGGATTCGGCGAACAGGCGGGCCACCAGCGCGGCGCTGTCGGCGTCGCGGCTGCAGGTCCAGATGTTGCCGGCGTGGGTGATTACATTGTCGGGGTCGATCGCCACACGCGGAAACAGCCGCCGCATCGCCGGCACCAGCCGGGCGCCCACGGCGCCGGCACGGCCGTCGAGAAGCCCCGCCCCGGCGAGATGGAACACGCTCGCCCCGCAGGCGCCGATATCGACGCCTTTGGCATTCTGCTCGCGGAGCCACGCATGCAGGGGTGCGAAGCCGGACAGCAGCCCCGCCATCGCATCGGGATCGACCAGCTGGAACGAAGGCAGGAAAATGAAGCGCGGGTCGTCGGTTTCCGCGAGGGTCGCGTCGGCGGCGAAACGCCGCCCGCCGACCAGCGCGATCGGACCGGGTTCGGCCGCGAGAAGCCGCAGCTCGGTCTGCATCCGGGCATAGTCGCCGAGCGCCGGATTGGTCGCAAAAACCTCCCCGAGCCGCGCATGAGCGTCGATGATCGCGCCGAGGGTGGCGACATAGCTGGGCGAAGTGACGACGGCGGCGATGTAGGACATGCCCGGCTTTCGGAAAAATGCCCTCCTATAATGTCAAAAACGCCCCTTGTTGTCGAGGCGGGCTTTCGCTCAAATCACCGGCGATGCTGGAGAGCCGGTCGATACCGGTCGCGGCGGAGAGGATCAGAAAGGACACCCCATGGCCGTGCAATCCATCTCGATGCCCGATGCGAAGGATCTCGACGTCCTGAGCGTCAAGCCGGTGCAGGAACTGCAATCCTGCAACCATCTGCTCGACGATCATGCCGCGCTGATCCGCTTCCATGACGAGGAGGGTTATATCCTGCTGCGCGGCGTCCTCGACGCCGCTTCGGTCGAAGAGGCACGCCAGACGATGTTCGCGGTGATGGAGAAGCACGGCCTGATCGAAGCCGGCGCGACCGAGCCGGTGTGGACCGGCACGCCGTCGCCGGGCGGGATGGAAGAGAGCCCCGAATTTTCGGGCATCGCGCGCAAGCTGATCGAGCATCCGACCAATATGCGGCTGATGGAAAAGATCCTCGGCGAACCCGCGTGCATCATCCCGATCGTGCAATATCGCGCCTATCCGCCGGGCGGATCGGTCACCGGGGTCCACCAGGACGGGTTTTTCAGCCCCGGAATCAAGAATTACAAGCCGGTGTGGACCCCGCTGACCAATTGCGAACGCGAAGTCGGCGGGCTGATGCTGGCGGTGCGTCAGTGCAATAGCGGGTTTTTCCACAATATCGCCAAGACGCCGAGCTCGATCCCCGAAGGCGTGATCCCCGACGACAGCTGGGCGACGACCGACTATTTCCCCGGCGATGTGCTGATCCTCAATCCCTGCACCCCGCACGCCAGCATGCCCAATGTCTCGAACCGCTGCCGCGTGACGATCGACACACGGGTCCAGTCGGCGGCCGATCCGCGCGTGCTGATGGCCGATATCGTCGAAGCGACCCCCGATTCGATCCGCGTCCGCACCCTCGACGGCAAGGAACGCGGCTTCGCGGTCGACGACCAGACCTTCATCCGCATCGAAAACCCCGGAGTGCGCCAGAAACGATCCGACTATGTGCCGAGCGCGGCGCCGGGCAAGCGGATCGTCGTGGTGTTCGACGGCGACCATGCCGAAACGCTGCGCCGCGCATCCGAAAACTGACGCGGTCGGTGCGCCAGCTAGGGCGATCGACGGCTGAGGCCGTCGGTCGCATTGGACCCCAGGGTGCACAAGGGCGCGGCATGGCCGCCAGCGGCGTTGGTGCTGACCTCGAGGTTCGACATGCCGCGCCGTCCATCCAGCGTCGCGGTGCCGATCGTCTCGACCGCGGTATAGCCGCGCACCTGCATCAAGATGGCGTCGGCGCGGTCGCACGCGACGCGCAACACCTCGCCGGTCGCCAGATGCAGCACCGCTTCGCCATGCCGCGGCGTCAGCGCGTCCGATTCGAGCCCGACCACCAGGTCGCTGTCGACGATCGGGATCGTCGTCCCGTCGCGCCAGACATAGCCGACCTTCATCACTCGGCCTTCGTGAACGAGATGGATGATGTGGGTCGTGAGGTTGGGACCGAAGACACAGGGCCACCATCGGGTGCCGCGGCTCTGCGACCAGTCGCGCCGCCCCCAAGAGCGGTCGCGATAACCGAGCGCGTCGATCGCGATCTCGCGGTCGCCGATGCGGACCGTCCCGGTCATCCGCCCCGACACCTCGAAATGATGCGCCGCACCGGTCAGTTGGCGCCCCGGCATGGCGACCGCATGATAGTCGAAACGCGGGTGGAAGTCGGTGAAACGCAGCGCCGCTTCGCAGTCGGCGAAATCGGCGACGATCGCCGCGTCGCCGTCGAACGATACGCGAAGATGCGGACCCCAGCCCATATGCGCCTCGCCCCGGTCGGCAGGATCGAGCACCGTGCCGGTGACATTCGGTCGAAAGCGCAGTCCGTCATGGGTGAAGAGCCCGAAACAGCTGTTGACCGCGCCCGCGACGGGTTCCTGGCCCAGGCGCCAGAAGCCGCCGACGCCGGCATCGAGGTCGTGCCAGACGAACAGGCTGCTTTCCTGCCACAGCGGATCGTCATCGGGCCGGTGGGGGCGGTCGTCGGCTTCGGAAAAGATATGCATGGCGCTATCCTTGTTGGCGTCGTGACGAGCGCGAAAGGGCCACGCGATGCCGCACGCTGAGCGCAGCCCGGACGACCTGCGCCGGCGCCTCGGCGACTGGGCGAAGCGCCGACTGGCCCGATTGGGGGGCGTCGAAATCGGGGCGATCATCGCGGCGCAGGGCGGGGCGTCGAGCGAAACCTGGCTGATCGACGCCTTGGTCGGCCCCGATCATCGGCCGGCCCATTGGGTCCTGCGGATCGAGCCGCGAGGCCATCAGGTCTATCAGGACCCGTCGGTCGCGCGCCAATATCGGGTGATCGAGGTGCTGGCGGGCGAAACCGGCCTGTCGATCCCGAAGCCGATCGCGCAAGAGGACGACCCCGACATTCTCGGCGCGCCCTTTTTCCTGATGGCGCGCGCGCCGGGGGTGGCGCCGCCGAACGACTATCATCGCGAGGGACTGCTGGCGACCGCCACGCCCGCCGAGCGCGAGGCGATGTGGGCGCAGGGCATTGCGTTGATGGCGCGGCTCCACCGCCTCGATCCCGCGCCGTTCGCCTTTCTCGCCCCGCCGGGAATCGCGCCGGGTGTCGACGGCGTGGCGCAGGAACTGGCGCGGTGGGACCGCTATCGCGGCTGGGCCGCCATCCCCCACCTGCCGCTTTATGACCATGCGCGGCGGTGGCTGGAGGATCATCGCCCCGCGCCGCGCCCGCCGGGCTTTGCCTGGGGCGATGCGCGGCCACCCAATTTGCTGTTCGCCGATGGCCGCTGCACCGCGCTGCTCGATTGGGAAACCGCCTCGCTCGGCGGCGCCGAGACCGACCTCGGCTGGTGGCTGTTTTACGACCGGATGATCTGCGAAGCCGCCGGCGCGCCGCGGCTCGACGGGATCGGCGATGCCGAACGGACCGTGGCGCTTTGGGAAGCCGAGGCCGGGCGCAAGGCGCAAGCGATGGAATGGCACATCGCCTTCGCCGGCTATCGCTTCGCGCTGATCAGCGAGCGCGCCCGCGCGCTGGCGATCGCCGCCGGTCGCCTGCCCCCCGAAGCCTGCGGTGCGGCCAATCCGGCGGTGCAACTGCTCGGCGAACTGATACCGCGCTAGGCACGCGGCGCTCAGACCTCGATATCCTTGTTCTGGTGGTGCCGATAGGTCCGCAGCCCGATCGGGATGCGTCCGCCGCCGGTCACGACGACCGTCTTGCCCTCCAGGGAAAACATCGCGCGCTCCTTCGGTTTCAGGTGCCCGCCGCGCCGTCGACCAAAACGATCGATCCGTTGACGAAGCTCGCCGCGTCACTCGCCAGAAAGGCGATCATCACGGCGATTTCGTCGGGCCGGGCGATGCGGCCCTGCGGAATCATCGCGACGATCTGATCGAGATGCGCCTTGGGCAGGCCGTCGAGGATCGCGGTGTCGGTGACCCCCGGCGCGACCGCATTGCAGCGGATGCCGTCGGCGGCATATTCCTTGGCGGTCTGCTTGGTCAGCATGATCATCCCCGCCTTGGAGATGCTGTAGGGGCCGACGCGCGGCACCGCGTGCATCCCGGCAGGCGACGCCAGATTGACGATCGCGCCGCCACCCTGCGCGATCATCAGCGGCAGCGCTGCGCGCGTCAGCGCCAGCGGCGCGCGCAGGTTCGCGGCCATGACCGCGTCATATTCAGAAAGGTCGAACTCGTGCAGCCGCTTGGTGCGCGGGCCGCCGATGCCGGCGTTGTTCACCAATATGTCGATCCGCCCAAAGGCCGCGTCCAACGCGGCGAACAGGCTTTCGACGCCCTCGGGCGACGTGATGTCCGCAGCGTGGACCCGCGCGCCCGATATGTCCGCCGCCAGTCGTTCAAGCCCCGGCCCATCGACGTCGGTCCCGAGCACGCGCGCGCCGTCGGCGACGAGGCGGCGGACGACCGCGCGGCCGATACCCCCGGCCGCCCCGGTAACCAGCGCGACCTTGCTGTCCAGCGCACCGCTCACAGGCGCGCGGCCATCGCATAGCTCGACATGTCGGGCAGCATATGGCCGCCATCGACGACCAGCGCCTGCCCGGTCACGAATTGCGAGGTCGGCGAACAGAAGAACATCACCGCATTGGCGATATCGCTGGGCAGGCCGGCGCGTTGCAGCGGGATGTTCGGCACGATCTTGTCGCGCGTGACATCGTCCATCTTGGGGCTGCGATCGTCGATGACGAGGCCCGGCTCGATGACGTTCACCGTCGCGCCATGCTTCGCGAATTCGAGCGCGAGGTTGCGCGCGAGGCCGTTCATGCCGCCCTTCGATGCGGCATAGCTGTCGAGCCCGGCGAGCCAGGCGTGGTTTCCGATCAGCGAGGAAATGCCGACGATGCGGCCGTTGCCGCATGTCTTCACATACGGCAGCGCGGCGCGGCTCAGCCACATGAAGCTGTAAAGATTGGTCTTGAGGACGCTGTCGAACTCCTCGTCGGTGACCTGTTCGAACGGGGTGAACGGAAAGATCGCGCTGTTGTGGACGACGATGTCGAGCCCGCCAAAGGCATCGACCGCCGCCTGCACCGCCGCATCGCATGCCGCGCGCGTCGAAAGGTCGAGCGCGACCAGTTCGACCTCGCCGCCCATCACGCGCAGCTCGTCGGTGACCTCCTGCCCGCTGGCTTGCGTGCGGGTGGCGATCATCACGCGCGCGCCGTTCTGGACGAGCTGCGTCGCGATGACGCGGCCGATGCCGCGCCCGCCGCCGGTGACCAGTGCGACTTTTCCGGCAAGATCGATCTTCATGTCCGTCCCTTTCCCTTACTGGCCGCAATGGCGTTTTCGGTCCATGACCAGAGCCGCGCGGCGGCTTCCGGGTCGCGCGCCCAGGCTTTGACCCCGTCGCGCCGGCCTTCCCGATTGGGCAGCGCTTCGTTGCAATCTTCGAGATAGAGCCCGCCGCTGCCGTCGAGTTCGCGACCGAGCGCCGCCCAGACTGTCGTCGCGCTGCCCTGTTCGACCGTCTTCCACTTATATTGGCTCGCGCTCGCCGGATCGACGCCGAGCCGTTGGCGAATCTCGTCGGTCATATGCCGCCCGAGCGAGGTGTGAATCCCGCCGGGCATCAGCGAAAAGGCGCGAATGTCATCGCCCCGATAGCGGCGGTCGAGTTCGAGCGCGAACAGCGCATTGGCGGTCTTCGACCGGCCATAGGCGGCGAGCGGATCATAGGCGGTGCGCTCGAAATTGGGGTCGTCGAAGTCGAAGCCGCTCCACAAATGCCCGCTCGACGCCACCGCGACGACGCGCGCACCGTTCGCGGCCTTGAGCGTCGGGAGCAGCAGGCTGGTCAGGTGGAAATGGCCGATATGATTGACCCCGAGCTGCATTTCGAACCCCTGCGCGGTGCGCATCAAAGGGCAAGCCATGATCCCGGCATTGTTGATCAGCAGGTACAGCGGCGCGCCGTCGTCGGCGGCGGCAAAGGCCTCGACCGAGCGAAGGTCGGCGAGATCGAGCGCGGCGGCGCTGGCCTTGCCGCCTGCGGCCTTGATCTCGGCGACCAGCGGCGCGGCGGCAGCGGTGTCGCGAACCGCGAGCACGACCTCGGCGCCGCGGCTGGCCAGCACGCGCGCGGTTTCGACGCCGAGTCCGGCGGTCGCCCCGGTGATGATCGCGCGCTTGCCCGACAAATCATGGCCGGCGGCGACGTCGGCGGCGGTCGATTCCCAGCCGAAGGGGGAGGTTATGCGGCTCATTCACTTTTCCTTTTGTCCAGGAACAGGGTCTGGTGGGCGTGGCCCAGTTCGCCCTGTTCGTCGGCGAGTGTGGAATGGACGATCGCGATGCCGTTGCCCGCGCTTCTGGTTTCGGCGGCGATCCGTACCCATTCGCCCTGCGGCATGCGCGTCAGGTGCAGGCTGATGTCGACATTGGCGAAGCTCCATTCGCGCCAGTTGACGAAGCTCGACGTGCCGCTGCCGAAATCGGCCGCCATCGCGAGCTGGACGAAGGGCGATATCGGCACGCCGGGAAGGATTTCGCCCGTCATCCGAGCCCACACGACCCCCGGCCCCGGGACTTCGAGCCCTCCCGATTCGAGCCGCGTCTCGTTGATATGCTGAAGCGGCGAGCGCCCGCCGTTGAGGCTCGGCAGGTCGATGGACGGCAGCAGGTGGCGCGGCGCATCGGTGGCCGGGGATTCTCCCGCCCGGATTCGCAGGGCCGAGGCGCGCGCGGTGGTGGCGCCGTCCTGTATCAGTTCGACGTCGAGCAATTGCAGCCGCTTGCCCTCGCGCAGCACCGAGACCCGCGTCTCGACCGGCGCCATCAGCGTCGGCTTCATCATGTCGAGCAGCAGGCGGCTGGTGACCATCGGCACCGGGCTGGGCGCCTGTTCGATCAGATGCGCGATCAGCGCGTTGAGCACGACCCCGCTCTGCAGGCGGCGGTCCCACGGCCCGGTCGCAAGCGCGGTCGGCGCATAGGCACCGTCAACCAGATCATAGATATGGCGCACCAGCGGGCGCGAGACTTCCGCATTCATCAGCCGGCTTTCCGAAGGGCGTCCGGCCACGCCAGCTCCGAAATCTCAGCCACATGGGTCCGAAAGCCGCCCATCTCGCCGACCAGCCAGCGCAGGCGAAAGGTCCACAGGTGCAGTGCATGCTCGAGCGTCATGCCGAGCGCGCCGTTGAATTGGTGGACGTCGTAATTGACCTGCGTGATCGCGCGCTGCGCGTGCAGCGCCGCCAGCGCCGCGTCGAGCGGCCGGCCGCTCCACGCCGCCTTCATTGCGAGCCAATAGCTGCCCCGGCATTTTTCGGCGTCGGCGGCGAGGCGATGCTGCACCGCCTGGAACGAGCCGACGGGGCGGCCGAACACATGGCGCTGTTTCACATAGTCGGTGGTGAAGTCGGTCGCCGCCTGCATCGCCGCGGCGATTTCGAGCGCCAGCGCGAGGCGCCACAGCCGCCGCAGTTCGGCCGCCTTACCGGCGCCGAGCCGCCGCGCCGCCGCGAGATCGGGGAGCGCCGCGAGCTTGCCGAGCGGATAGGCATAAACACCGTCGAGTTCGGTAACCGCCAGCCCGGCCATGTCGACCACCGCGACGTCGTCGCCCAGATCGATCAGCAACGTTCGCGCGTCGCCGAGGAAACGGATCCCTCGGGTCAGATCGGCCAGCCGCCCGATCGCGATCGGTCGCGGCAGCGCTTCGCCGGTGAGCAACGGCGCCACCAGCGCCGAGGCGCCGACCTCGATCACCAGCGGCGACAGCGCGCATTCATAGACGAGCGCCGCCGCATCGACGGCGCCGCAACCCGGTTCGAGCGCAACATCGAAAAAGCCGCCGGCTGCGAGTGACGCCTCGAGCGCGACAGCACGGTGGAAGGTCTTTGGTTCGACGACATTGCCGGTGCGCGGCAGGTCGCGGTTGTCGGCGACCATCCGCATGATCGTTTCGCGCAGCGCCCGCTGGTCGGCGGAAAAATCGAAATCCATCGCTCAGGCTCCCCGCGGCAGGCCGAGGTAGCGGCCCGAAATCATGTTGAGCTGAACCTCCGCCGCCCCCGCCGCGATGCCGGCGGTGATCGCCGAGTTGAACTGCGCGCGCAGATGACCGTCGGCGCCATCGACGAGCAGGTCGGGCAGATAGGTCGAGGTGAGGTTGGCGACCGCATGGTCGGCCTGGATCATCGCATAGCGCGCAAGATAGGTTTCCGCGCCGGGGTCGCTGTCCTTTGCGCGGCCGTCGATGACCAGATAGGTTTGCAGGCGCGCTGCCTCGACCGCAGCGAGCGCGATCGCGCAATCGGCGCGCACCACCGCATCGTCGAAATCGCCGCGCGCTTTCAGCACATCCACGATATGCGCGAGGCCGCGCGCCGCCTTTTCATAGCGCCCGGCGCCGATCCGTTCATAATGGATGATCGCCTGGACGATCTTCCAGCCATGGCCTTCGTCGCCGAGCAGCGCATCCGCCGGCACGCGCGCGTCGGTGAAGAAGATTTCGTGGAAATCGTGGCGCGAATGGACGCCGGGGATCGGACGGATTTCGATGCCCGGGGTGTCCATCGGCACGATGAAGCAACTCACCCCGCCCTTGCCCTTGCCGCCGACGCGCGCGAGCAGGAACATGATGTCGGCGCGCGCCGCGTAGGAGGTCCAGATCTTCGACCCGTTGATGACATAGTCGCCGCCATCGGGCTCGGCGCGCGTCTGCATATTGCCGAGGTCGGTCCCCGCTTCGGGCTCGGAAAAGCCCTGGCACCACAGAAGTTCGCCCGCCGCGATCGCCTGCAGATAGCGTTGCTTCTGGGTCTCGGTGCCGAATTTCATGATCGCCGGACCGGCCCAGTTGGTCCCCAGGTAGAGCGACGAGCGCGGTTCGCCGATCGACCACATTTCCTCGCTGATGATGATTTGTTGCCACGCACTGGCATCGGAGCCGCCATAGGCTTTTGGCCAGTGGCGGACGATCAGGTCGCGTTCGGCGAGCCGCGCGTTGAAGGCGCGAGCATGCTCCATCAGCTTGGGGCTGGACGGCCCGTGCGGGGCATAATTCTCCCACCAGTCATCGGGCAGGGTCGCCAGCACCTCGTGGAGTTCGGCCCGATACGCCGCCTCCGAATCGCTCCAGGCAAATTCCACATCGCTCTCCTCGCTTAACTGGTATACTTATTCTGCGCATCGTTCGCTTGTCAAACGAGAGGAAAATCACGAAGTGTCGGAAGGCGAGAGGGGACGTAGCGTCCCGGGGGGCAGATCGAAGATGGTGGGCGCGAGCAAGCGCAGACGAAAATTGGGGGAGATTGTCGCCGAACGCATCATCGGCGAGATCATCCGGCGCGGCTGGAAAGAGGGTGAGGTGCTGGGCACCGAAGCCGATTTCATGGAGATGTTCCGCGTCTCACGCGCGACCTTCCGCGAAGCGGTGCGCCAACTCGAATGGCATGGCGCGGCGGGGATGCGGCGCGGCGTCTATGGCGGCCTCGTCGTCAAGGCGCCGCCGCGCCACGCGATCGTCTTTGCCGCCAAAACCTATTTCGAGCTGACGAAGGTCGAACGCCCACTGCTCGACGACACGGCCGCGATCCTCCGCGCCGCGCCGCGGCTGCACGCCGACGCGGACAACCTGGCGATCGAACTTTTCCTCGAGGCGGTCGACCGGCGGACGATCACGGATCTCGCCAACGAGCGCATGGTCGCCGGCTCGGTGCCCAAGCTGAGCGAGACGATCGCGCTGCGGCTGGTCCAGGATATCGAAAATGCCGGGGCGAAGCGCGGCACCAACCTTGGCAACGAGGGCGAACTGCAACGGCGCTATGGCACGAGCCGCGCGGTGATGCGCGAGGCGCTGCGGCCGCTCGAACTGCACGATATCGTGCGGGTCAAGACCGGAGCGCAAGGCGGCGTCATCATCCGCGAGTGCGACCCGGCCTATACGATCGAACTGACCTCGATCTTCCTCACCTACTCGCGCATCCCGCTGTCGCATCTGTGGGAGGCGCAAAGCTGTCTCGAGATCGCGGCGGTCGAGAAGTTCGTCCGCCGCGCCGACGCCGAATCGCTTGGCGCGCTGCGCAAGGCGCTGGCACGGCTCGACCAGGCGTCGGCGGGTCATTATCTCGCATCGGCGTGCGAGTTTCACCAGATCATCGCCGACCACAGCGGCAACCGCGCGCTCGCGCTGTTTGTCGGGGTCGCGCTCCGATACGGCCTGACGGTGATGCCGATGCCCGACGAGAATTTCCTTCCCGAACTCAAGATGCAGCACCGCCACATGGTCGATGCCATCGCGGCCGGCGATCGCGATGGCGCGATGGCGTCGATGCGGGCGATGTTCGACCATGCCCGCCGCTGGATCGCGCGGATCGAGCGCAAGCAGGAACGCCGGGCCGCCGAATTGTCAGACTGAGCCAAGGCAAATACCGTCCACCGCGAAGGGCGCGGCGGCAACGCCGGACCGGTCGAGCGTCGGCGACAAAACCATGCGTTCGGTCCCGGCCCGCGCCGCGAGTTCGGCGAGCGCGGCATCGGCCTCACCCGCCGCGACTTCACAGATCGCCAGATAACGATAGGGATAGGGAGGCAATGCCGGATGGTCGACCAGCCGGAAGCGCTGGACTGCGACGAAACCGGGCACCGCGAGGACGTCGGGGAGATGGGTGTGATTGTACCAGTGGTTGAAGACGTCGTCGTCGCCGGGCGTGGCGTTGGTGAGGACGATATAGAGCAATCGGTCCTTGCCCCCGGCGTCGGGCGTGACGGTCGACCGCCGGCGTTCCGTCAGCGCCTCGGCGATCGCCATCATCATCGATTCGCCGTCGAGCGTGTCGCTCATCGTCCAGTCGCCGCTGCCGGCGCGGGCGAATATTTCCATCAGGATCGCCGCCGGGTCGCCGTCCAGCCAATAGGCCGCGGCGTTCGACCATCGCGGGCTTTCCTCACCCTCGGCAACGCGGGAAAATTCGCCGCGCAGCACCCCGGACACGCCGCAGACATCGGGAAGATGATGCGCCAGATACCAGTCGCGGTGGGCCGTTTCCCGGCCTGATTTCGGGTTCTGCAACACGAGCATCATCGCCTTGGCTTCGGTCATATTCGCTCTCCGTCACGCGCCATGTCGAAATGGGGCTTGCCGCGAACCGTGGTTCGATGCAAGTAATATGGTATACCAGTTAGGAGGATTGAGGGTGCCAGCGCGATACGCGAATTATTCGGCCATCAAGGTCGGGCAGGACGGCCATGTCCTGACGATTACACTCGACAACCCGCCGCTCAACGGCATGACGCCCGAGGCGCATGAGGAGTTGACGCGCATCTGGGCCGACGCCGGGGCCGACCCCGGCGTGCGTGTCATCATCTTCACCGGTGCGGGCGAACGCGGCTTTTGCGCCGGCGGCGATCCCAAAAGGATGATCGACAATTGGGGCAATCGCGAGCGCTGGCATGTCGGAATTTTCGAAGCGCGCGCGATCATCATCGGCATGCTCGAATGCCCGAAGCCGGTCATCGCCCGGATCAACGGTCATGCGATGGGCATGGGCGCCAGCCTCGCGCTCGCGGCCGACATCACCATCGCGGTCGAAGACGCGCTGATCGGCGACCCGCACGTCAGCGTCGGTCTCGCGGCGGGCGACGGCGGTTCGCTGCTGTGGCCCAATCTGGTCGGACTGGTCGAGGCGCGCCGCCATTTGCTCGGCGGCGATCCGCTGCGCGGCAAGGACGCCGCCGCCAAGGGGCTGATCACCGAGTCGGTGGCCCGCGACGATCTCGATGCCGCGGTCGCCAAATGGGTCGCCACCTTCCTCTCCAAATCGCCGAGCGCGCTGCAGACGACCAAGCAGGCGCTGAACCTCGACATCCTCGACAAGGCGCGGCGCCACATGGGGGAGATGCTGCGGCTCGAAACCCGGTCGTGGGAATCGCCCAATCACCGCGAGGCGGTGCGGGCGATGATCGACAAACGCCCGCCCGATTTCATCGACGAGTGAACAGAAAGCCCACGCACCATGTCCGATGACATCGACCTCGGCGTCCTCGCCGAAAGCTTTGCCGAAATGCTCGGCGCCGAATGGCCGCGCGAGCGCGCGGTCGCCTGGTCGCGGGCGCCGGCGCTGATGGCCGACAGCTTATGGGAACAGATGGCGGCGCTCGGCTGGACCGCGCTGACCATACCCGAAGCGCATGGCGGGCTGGGACTCGGCACCGAGGCCGCGGCGGCGCTGCATTCGGCGCTCGGCGCGGCGGCGGCCCCCGTCCCCATGCTCGGAACGACGCTCGCCGCGGCGCTGGTCGCGGCGGCGGGTAGCGACGCGCAGCAGGCCGCGCTGTTGCCGCGGCTCGCCGACGGGTCGCTGCGCGCCGCCGTGGCACAGCCTGGCGATGCGATCGTGGCGATCGACGGAAATATAGCGAGCGGCACGGTGGCGGACATGCTCGACGCACCGTCGGCGAACCTCCTTTTCCTTCGCGGCGACCAGACGGGCCGGGCCTGCTGGCTCGCGATTCCGGGCGACGCGGCGGGGGTTTCGGTCACCCGCGATGCGCTGACCGACGCGACCCGCACACTGGGCACCGTCACGCTCGATGGCGTGGCGCTTGGCGACGATACCATCATCCTGCCCGGCGATCCCGGCGCGCTCGACGATCTGTTGCTGCGCACGGCGGCGGTGGCGATCGCCGCCGACGCGATCGGTGGCGGCGAAGTCGCGCTGGCCGGCACGATCGACTATATGAAGATCCGCGAGCAATTCGGCGTCGTCATCGGGTCGTTCCAGGCGCTGAAGCACCGGGTCGCCGATCATCAGGCGGCGCTGGTCGCGGCGCGCGGACTGGTCGAGCATGCGGCGGGACTGGCGGCGGACGACCCCAACGCGCTGCTCGACGCGCTGTCGGCGAAACAGCATGTGACGCGGATCGTCGCGGAGATCGCGCGCGATTGCATCCAGCTTCACGGCGGGGTCGGCTTCACCGCCGAATATTTCCCGCACATCTATCTGAAGCGCGCCAAGCTCAACGAGGCGCTGTTCGGCACCCGGGTGGTCCTGCTCGACCGCATTGCCGACATGCTGGAGGCCGCGTGATGGGCCAGACATTCGACATCGTTTCCAAGGTCGGCGACGAGGCGGCTTTCCGACAGGAAATCCGCGACTGGCTGGCCGCCACCGTGCCCGCCGACTGGCGCCGGCAATGGCAGGCGGTACGCGAATCCGAACTGAAAGCGATCGTTGTCGAATGGCTCGATGAACGCCGCAAGGTCGGGCTGGCGACGCCGCATTGGCCGCGCGAGTGGGGCGGCCCCGGCATACCGTTCGCTTACCAGATCATCGTCTATGAAGAATTCGCGCGCGCCGACGCGCCCGAACTCGACATGTTCACCATCTCGCTGTTCCACACCCCGGCGACGCTGTTCGAACATGGCACGCAGGAACAGAAGGACCGCTATATCGGCGGGGTCGCGCAGGGCGCCGACATCTGGTGCCAGGGATTTTCGGAGCCCGGCGCGGGATCCGACCTTGCTTCGCTACGCACCGCGGCGCGGCGCGAGGGCGATCATTATGTCGTGAACGGACAGAAAATCTGGTCGTCGGCGGCGATGCACGCCGATTATTGCCTGCTCCTCGCGCGCACCGACCCGCACGGCAAGCGCAAACATGACGGCATCTCCTATTTCATCATGGACATGAAATCGCCGGGGGTCGAGGTCCGCCCGATCCTGCAGATCACCGGCGAGTCCGAGTTCGCCGAAATCTTCCTCGACGATGTGAAAATCCCGGCCGAAAATCTGATCGGCGCCGAGGGCAATGGCTGGAACATCGCCCAATCCACCCTGTCGACCGAACGCGGCCTGCTGATCTTCGGCGCGGTCGAACGGCTCGCGCGGTCTTTCGAGCTCGACGCCGAGGAGGCCAAGGACAGCTGGATGAAGGACGTCCAGCTGCGCCGCGAATATGCCGCCTTCCATGCCGAGCTTCAGTCGTTGCGGTTGATGATCCGCAAGCTGTTGATCGAACTCGAGGCGAATCCCGACAAGGCGTCGCCGACGCTGCCGACCTATATCAAGCTGATCTGGGGCCCGTTCCTGCAACGCTACACCGAATTCCTGCTGCGCGCCGATGGCATCGCGGCGCTGAAGTGGCAGCCGTCGATTCCGGGCACCGGGCACAGCAGCCGGCTGCGCATGAATGATTTCCTGAAAAGCTATGGCTGGACGATCGCGGGCGGATCGAACGAGGTCATGCGCAATATCGTATCGGAACGCATCCTCGGCATGCCGCGCGGCTGACCCGAAGGCAGAATGATCGTGCGGGAGAGAGAATAGAGTGACCGAAGCATTGCCCGCCCGATCGGAGGCTTCGGCCTTTTACCGGCTCATCGTTCCGCTGATGATCGCCGAGGTCGTCGCCGCGCTCGAACTGACGATGATCTATGCCGCGATGCGCAGCCTTGTCGCCGACTTCGGCGGCACGTCGTCGGCGGGCTGGCTGGTCACATCGTTCATGCTGTCATCGGCGGCGGGCGCGGCGCTGTTCGGCCGGCTCGGCGATCTTTTGGGGCGGCGGCGCATCCTGCTCTGGGTCGTCGCGCTGTCGACGGTCGGATCGCTGATCAGCAGCGTCACCAGCGACCTCGGCTGGCTGATCACCGGGCGCGCGATGCAGGGCCTGGCCGGCGCGATCATCCCGCTGTGTTTCGGCCTGATCCGCGAACGGGTCGCCGCGGACCGCGTCCCGCTCGGCATCAGCCTCATCGCGTCGTCGGCGAGCATCGCGGCGGCATCGGGGCTCGTGATCGGCGGCCTGATCGTCGATTATGCCGACTGGTCGATGATCTTCAAGGTTTCGGCGGCGATGGGCGCCATCGCCTTCGTCGCGGTACTGGTCCATGTCGCCCCCGACAAGCGGTCCAACCTGGGCGGGGTGCGCGACGATCTGGTCGGCGGCCTGCTGTTCATCCCGGCGGCGGTGGGCCTGTTGCTCGCCATCGACAACGGCGGCCACGCCGGTTTCACCGATCCGATGACCATGGCCTATGCGGCGGTCGCCATATTGTCGCTGATCGCCTGGATCTGGCGCGAACTCAGCGTCGAAAATCCGCTGATCGACGTCCGGCTGCTGGCGAAACCGCAGATCGCATGGGCCAATATATTGTTCGTGACGATCGCGCTCGGCGTGTTCCAGGGCGGGCAGATCATAGCGCTGTTCGGCCAGCAATCGCCCGCGACCGGCGCCGGACTGGGGCTCAGCGCGACGCTCGCCGGCTTTCTGTTGCTGCCCGCGAACATCCTCACCGGGCTGATCTATCCGCTGGTGGCGCGCGCGAACCAGAATTTCGGTCCGCGCCGCGTCGCGACGACAGGGTGCCTGATGGTGGTGGCGTCCTTTCTCGCGCTGGTCGCCTGGCACGAGGATATCGTCACCGTGATGCTGCTGCTGGTGGTGCAGGCGGTCGGCCTCGGCATCGTGTACGTCACCATCCCAATCGTCATCGTCGGCGCGGCGCCGATGGACCGGGTCAGCGAAGCCACCGGGATGATGGCGGTGATCCGGTCGACCGCGATGGCGATCGGCGCGCAGACCGTCGCGACGATGCTGTCGACGGGGGGCGGTCATCACGGGGCGGCCACCGGCGTCTTCCCGACCGAGGCGGCCTATGAGAATGTCTTTCTGTTCGTGGCCGCGACCGCATTGATCGGTGCGCTTGTGGCACAGAGACTCCCGCGCAGCCTTGCGGCCCCGTCACAATGACCCAAGCGAAAGAACACTTTATGGACGAGCGGATCGCTCCCCTCTTCTCTCCGTTCGCACTGCGCTCGCTGCGCCTCGCGAACCGGATCGTCATGGCGCCGATGACGCGGGGCTTTTCACCGCGGGGTGTCCCCGGCGCCGATGTCGCCGACTATTATAGCCGCCGCGCCGACACCGGGCTGATCATCACCGAAGGCGTCGGCGTCGATCATCCCGCCGCGCTCGGCGGCAGCGGTGTGGATGGCGACAATGCCCCGCACATGTATGGCCAGGCGGCGCTAGACGGCTGGCGCGCGGTGATCGATGCCGTCCACGCCGCCGGCGGCGTGATCATGCCGCAATTATGGCATCAGGGGGTGATGCGCGAAATGGGCACCGGCCCGCATCCCGACACCGAATCGGTACGACCCTCGGGCGTCTGGGGACCACTCGACCGGACCGCGATGGTCTCGCCCGACTATATCGAACGGGTCGCGGCCAAACCCGGCCGGGCGATGACCGACAGCGAGGTCGGCGACGTGATCGAGGGCTTTGCCCGCAGCGCGCGCTGGGCCATCGAGGCAGGCTTCGACGGGATCGCGATCCACGGCGCCCATGGCTATATGGTCGATAATTTCCTGTGGGAGGGCACCAACGGCCGCAGCGACCGCTGGGGCGGCGACCATAGGGGCCGCACCGCCTTCGCCGCCGCGCTGGTCCAAGCCGTGCGCCGCGAGATCGGCCCCGATCCGGTGATCAACTTCCGCTTCTCGCAATGGAAACAGCAGGACGTCCGCGCCCGCCTCGCCGATACGCCGCAGCAGCTGGAAGAGGTGCTCGGTCCGATCGCCGATGCCGGGGTCGATATCTTCGACGGCAGTCAGCGCTATTTCGACAAGCCCGAATTCGAAGACTCGCCGCTCAACCTGGCGGGCTGGGCCAAAAAGCTGACCGGCAAGGCGTCGCAGACCGTCGGCGGGGTCGGCCTGTCGTCGGGCGTCTATGATTCGAAAAGGACCGGCGGGTCCGACGCGGCGCGCGAGAATGTCCACAAGGTGGCCGAACGGCTCGCGCGTGGCGAGTTCGACCTCGTCGGGGTCGGCCGCGCGATCATGCACGATCCGCACTGGACGCGCCGCATTCGCGAGGGCGAGGACCTGTTGCCGTTCGACGAAAATTCGCGGCTGGTCCTGACCTGACGCGGCGAGCGAGGAGAACAAGCATGGCGGGATTGCTGGACGGCCGCACCGCGATCGTCACCGGCGCCGGGCGCGGGATCGGGCGCGGGATCGCGGTCGAACTGGCGCGCGAAGGCGCGAATGTCGTCGTCGCCTCGCGATCGCAGGGCAGCATCGACGAAACCCTCACCGAAATTGGCGCGGCGGGCGGCACGGGCGTCGGGATGGTCTGCGATGTCGGCAATCAAGGCCATATCGCCGCGACCGTCGCCAGCGCTGTCGAGCGCTTTGGCGCGCTCCATATCCTCGTCAACAACGCGCAGAGTTTCGGCACCGCCGACCAGCCGGCGCCGACGCCGGTGATCACCCCGCTGGAGGATTTCAACGACGGCGAGTGGGACCGTACCTTCGCGACGGGTCCGACCGCGACCTATTCTTTCATGAAGGCGGCCTTTCCCCATCTGAAGGCGTCGGGCGCCGGACGGATCATCAACTTCGGCTCCTATTGGGGACAGGTCGGCTATGAGGGATCGGCGGCTTACAACGCGGCCAAAGAGGCGATCCGCGGGCTGACGCGGACCGCCGCGCGCGAATGGGGCAAGTACGGGATCACCGCCAATGTGATCAATCCGGCGATCGCCTCCGACGCGCTGCAGAGCTTCGTCCGCAACCAGCCCGACCATGCCCGAAAGGCGGTCGAGACGATCCCGCTGCGCCGCTATGGCGACATCTACGCCGACGGCGGCCGCCTCGCGGTGTTCCTCGCGGGCGACGATGCCTCCTTCCTGACCGGCATGACCTTCCAGGCCGATGGCGGCCTTTTCATGTCGCCTTAGGCGAGCGAGGAGGATGTCATGACCCAGGGGTTCGCAGGCCATGTCGCGCTCGTCACCGGCGGTGCATCGGGGATCGGCGAAGCGATCGTGCGGCGCCTGGTCGTTGATGGCGCGCAGGTGCTGTTCACCGATATCGACGAAGCCGCCGGTGAGCGCATGGCGGGCGAAATGCGGGGCGCCGTCACCTTCTTCCGCGCCGATGCGACCGTCGAGGCGGATGCCGAACAGAGCGTCGCGGCGGCGCTCGCCGCCTTTGGCCACCTCGATATCGCGATCAACAATGTCGGCAATTTCGGCGTCGGCGATGCCGCTGGAATCGGGCTGGAAGACGTCGCGCTGGATGCTTGGGACAATACGCTGCGCCAATGCCTGACGAGTTGCGTGCTGGGCATGAAATATGCGCTGCCGCCGATGCTCGCCGCCGGGTCGGGCAGCATCGTCAATGTCGCATCGCTCGCGGGCATCCGGGTGACGCGCTTCGCCTCCTATGCCTATCATGCCGCGAAGGCCGGGGTCGTGCACCTCAGCGAAGCGGCGGCGGTGCTCTATGCCGATCGCGGCATCCGCGTGAATGTCGTGGCGCCCGGCCTGACGCTGACCCCCAATATCGCGCGGGCGATGACCGAAGAGGCGCGCACCGCGCTCGTCGGCGAATTCCACCCGTCGCGGCAGATGGTGTCGCCCGAGCAGATCGCCGATGCGGTCGCATGGGCCGCTGCACCGGGCGGCGCGCACGCGACGGGGCTGACGATCCCGATCGACGGCGGCTGGTCGGCGCGCTGAGGCCGCTCAGGGCAGGCTGGTCACATCCGCCCGCTCATCGGGATGCCCGTCCCAATACTGATCCCAGCTCTCGTCCGATTGCGGCAATTCGCAGCGGAAGCGGTCCTCGCGCCCCGGCCATTGGTTGAAATCGATCGTGCGCGGCGCGGTGCGCGGGTCGCCGACGAACAGGAAACGCGGCCGCCGTCCGAGAAAATACCAGCGCCCGTCGACGCGGCAATAGCGGTCGAAATAGACCATCAGGTTGACGATCCAATGGTCGCCATCCTCATGCTCGGCGCGGCAATAGACGGTCCCGCGCGCGCTGTCGGCGGCGATGTCGGTGATGACATGGCCGGCGACCTGGTGAAAGCTGCGGTAAAAGCCGGCAAGCACGCGGCCGTAAAAGGCGCGCGCGCCGGTCGCCCCCAGCCCATCGTCGCCAAAGCGCGTCTGCGGCGCGAACAACGCGCCGAGATCGTCCAGGTTTCGGCTGTCGACCGCGCGCGCATAGCGCGCGGCAAGTTGCTGGATCGCGAACTGCGCCTCGACCTTCTCCAGCCGCTGCACCCAGTCTTCCGTCGCGCCGTCGGCCATCGACTCCCCCCTTGTCACCTGATTATATCAGTATACTATTTAAAAGACGTCAGACGAACAAGGGGAGAGTGAGCTATGCTGCAAACCGCGACGATCGCTATGACCGACGAGGCCGGCCCGGCGGAGCCCGAGCGTATGAAAACCACCGGCGCGACCGCCGGAAACGGCGCGCAGCCGCTGGACGTCTCGCCGCTTTTCACGCCGCTGACGATCGGCCGGCTGACGCTGCAAAACCGCTTCGTCATGGCACCGATGGGGCGCGGTTCGGCGAGCGACGGGGTTTTGTCGCCGGGCTACGCCCCCTATTATGCCCGCCGCGCCGAAGGCGGAGCGGGACTGGTCATCGGCGAAGCGACCGCGATCGATCATCCGACCGCGATGCATATGCGGACCAGTTCGACGATATATGGCGCGGGCGCCGAGGCCTGGGCGAAGGTCGCGGATGCCGTGCATGCCAAGGGCGGCGCGTTCATGCCGCAGATCTGGCACGCTGCGCTGATGCGTTCGCCGTATCCGGCCGACGACCCGAAGCTGGAAATGGCCAACCGCGATATGAAATCGATGGGGCCGTCGGGGCTCTATATGCCGGGACTGATCGATCCGTCGCTGACCCCGCCCGACCCGGTGCAGGTCGAGGAGCCGATGACGGTCGCCGAGATCGACGATTGCATCGCATCTTATGCCCGCGCAGCGGCGACCGCGATGGCGATCGGGTGTGACGGGATCAACATCCACGGCGCGCACGGCTATCTGATCGACGAGTTCCTGTGGTCGCGCTTCAATCGCCGCACCGACGCATATGGCGGCAGCCTGGTCAATCGCGTCCGCTTCGCCGCCGAGGTGGTCGCCGCCTGCCGCGCCGCGACCGCGCCCGACTTTCCGCTCATGCTGCGCCTGTCGCAGTGGAAACAGCAGGATTATCGGGCGCGGATCGCCGAGTCCGCCGACGAGCTCGCCGAAATCGTCGAACCGCTGGCGGCGGCCGGCGCCGACCTGTTCGACTGTTCGACCCGGCGGTTCTGGGAATCCGAATTCGCCGGATCGGACCTCAGCCTGTCGGGCTGGATCAAAAGGCTGACGCGAAAGCCGACGATGATGGTCGGCTCGCTGGGGATCGCCAAGGAGGTGCTGGAAAAGGACGCGATGGCCGCGCTGCGCGCCGTCGCGGCCGGCGGCAAGGCAGCAGCTCCCACCGACATCGCGACGATCGACGGCCCGCCGCATATGCTCGAAGAGGCGCTGCGGCGCTTTGCGCGGGGCGATTTCGATCTGCTGGGGGTCGGGCGGATGATGATCGCCAATCCCGATTTCGCGAACCGCGTCCGCGACGGCGACTACGCCGCGCTGCAGGTTTACCGGACCGAACATCTGATGAAGCTCGAATGATCTAGCTCTCGCTCATGGGCGGCGCGAAGGCGGCGGTGACGGGCGTGAAGCGCGCCGGCCGCCCTTCGCGTTTCGCCGCCAGTGCTTCGCCGAAATCACTACCATCGAGGGTTTCGCGTGTCAGCCTTGCCGCATTCGCCCGCGCCGTTTCGAAATCCTCGCCGCTCGCATTGCCAAGCTGGCGCTTGATCAGCGCAAAACTCGACGGCGCTCCCTGCGCCAGTTCGACCGCATAGGCCAAGGCCGCATCGTGAAAGCCCGCGAGCGGGAACAGGCGCGAAACAAGCCCCTTGGCATAGGCTTCGTCGGCGGCGATCCGCCGCGCGGAGAGCAGCATTTCGGCGGCATTGCCCGGACCAATGAGCCGCGACAACAGCCACGCCAATCCTCCCTCGGCGCACAGTCCAAGCTTGGCGAACGGGGCAACGAAAACCGCATCGTCGGCGGCGATGCGAATGTCGGCCGAGCAGGCGAGCGCAAGCCCGATCCCGGCGCACGGACCATGGATTGCGGCGACGACGGGCTTTGGCATCGACATCAGCCCGTCATAGCGCAGGCCGCCCGAGCCCGAATTCTGCGCCGCCGGATCATCGGAAAGCTCGTCGAGAACCTGCAGGTCGGCGCCGGCGCAAAACGCCCGCCCCGCCCCCGTCAGCAGCACGACCCGCACTTCGGGATCGACGGCGGCGCGGGTGAAAGCGGCGGTCAGGCCGCGCGACAATAAACCGTTGGACGCGTTCAGCCGGTCGGGACGGTTGAGGGTGATCCGCGCAACGCCACGCTCAACGGCATAGAGAACGACATCCTGCCCTTGGTCCATCTACCAGCCCGCCAGATCCGCCGCGCGAAGCCGGTGGCGGCTGGGCGATCCCAGCCAGGCCCAGTCGAGCATGGCGCGCTTCATGTAGATGTGCGTGTCATGCTCCCAAGTAAAGCCGATGCCGCCATGCGCCTCGACCGTGTCGCGCGTCACCTGGAGATAGGTGTCGGTCAGATGCGCCTTTGCCTGCGCCGCGGCATGCGCAGCCTTTTCGGGCAGCGCATCCCACGCATGCGCGGCGTACCAGTACAACCCACGCGCCGGTTCGGTCGCCAGTGCCATTTCGACGAGTTGATAGCGCAGCCCCTGAAAGCCCGCGACCGGCTGGCCATATTGTTCGCGCACCCGGGCATAGTCGACCGACATCGTCACGCAGCGCTCGGCGCCGCCAAAGGCATCGGCGGCAATCAGGACCGCGGCAGCGTCGATCAGACGGTCCCGCACCGCCAGCCCGTCCGTGAGCAGCTCGACCTCGGCGCCGTCGAAAACCACCGTATCGACCGGACGCGTGCGGTCGCCGCTGTCGATCCGCAGCGTACTATAGGCCGCGCCCTTCTCGACCAGCGCCAGCCCTTCGGTCGCACCAACGACGATGAGATCGGCTTCGGCAGCGTTGGGAACCAACACCTTGGTGCCGGCAAGCCCCCCAGTTGCCGATAGTTTCCAATCATCGGGGAACCATGCCCCGCTGCCTTCGCCGAAAGCGACGGTGGCCAAAATCTCGCCCGCCGCCAGCCGCGGCAGCCACTTGGCCTTTTGCGCGTCGCTGCCGCCCAATGCGATCGCGACAATCGCCAGCGCATGGCCGAGCCAGGGCACCGGCGCGGCATAGGCGCCGAGCAGTTCGGCGACGATCGCGAGATCGACCATACCCAGCCCGAGGCCGCCCTGCTCCTCGGGTACGAAGATCGCGGGCAGGCCCATATCGGCGAGCGCGGCCCATAGCTCGGAATCATATTGCGCCTCACCCTCGACGTCGAAAATCTTGTGGACGCGAAGCGAATCGCAGCGGTCGCGCAGCAGATCCTCGATCGAGGTGAGCAGCGCGAGTTGGTCGTCGGAGAGCAGGAAGTTCATGCGCCCGCCCCCTGCGAACGGTCGCGCGGCAGGCCGAGCCCCCGTTCCGCGATGATGTTGCGCTGGATGTTCGAGGTGCCGCCGGCGATCGACATCGACAATGAGATCATGAAACGCTCGATCCATTTCAGCCGCGCGCCGCCCATGTCGGTGAAATCATCCTCGATGATATCGCGCGCGAGCCTGGAAATCCGCCCGGCAAGCTCGGTCATATAGAGCTTCGGCATCGTCTGGAACGATCCGATGTCGCGGTCGTGCATGTCGTGCGATGTCGCGCGATAGGTCGAATAAGTGAGCGACATCAACTGGCCCTCGATCGCGGCGAGTTCCTCGCGAATGCGGGGATCCTTGATCGCGGGCGCACCGTCGCGCTCGACCTCCTTCGCCATCTTCACCAGGTCGCGGAACATCGACAGGCTCCACGTCATCGACGAAATGCCCGACCGTTCGTGCTTCAGCGTCGAGCGGGTCACGTTCCAGCCGCGACCGCGCTCGCCGACCAGCATGTCGGCGGGGGTCTCGGCATTGTCGAAGAACACTTCGTTGAATTCCTTCTGGCGCGTCATCTGGACCAGCGGCCGCACGGTCACTCCAGGCTGCCGGATATCGATGAGCAGATAGGAAATGCCGGCATGCTTCGGCGCATCGGGTTCGGTGCGCACCAGGCAGAACATGTGCGTCGCCTTGTGCGCGTGGGTGGTCCAGATTTTCTGGCCGTTGATGATCCATTTATCGCCGACAAGCTCGGCCTTGGTGCGCAGCGATGCGAGGTCCGACCCGGCATTGGGTTCGGAAAAACCCTGCGCCCAGACGATGTCACCGCGCAGCGTCGGCGCGATGAAACGGTCCTTCTGCTCCTCGGTGCCCCATTCAAGCAGCGTCGGGACGACCAGCCCATTGCCCGGAATGCGGCCCGCCGGCGCGCGCGCCTTGGTCAGTTCCTCGCGGATGATCTCCGCCTTGCCGATATCGGCTGCCTGTTCGCTGCCGCCGAAACGCCGGGGGATCGCACGGTGCAGATATCCGCGTTCGGTCGCCGCGATCACGAACGCCCGCTCGTTCTCGCGCGATTTCAGATTGCCGTCGGCGGGCGGCCAATGCTGGCCGATAAAGTCCCGCACCTCTTGACGAAAGGCGTCATACTCCGCCCCGAAGCCCAGTTCCATCCTCAATCCTCTATATGATTAGCGCTTGTTCTCCTTCAAATGCTGCGGCCGCCAAGAGTCAATCGAAAACGTGATAATCAGATAACTAAGTCACTTGATTATGCAGTAGCCAAGGCGCAGGTTTGTCGGTGCCGGATTCGCGGAAAGCCAGACAGGCCGCCCTTGACCCTTCGGCAACCAATGGCCACCCGGGAACGGCCAAAAACGAATTGACAAATTTTGTCCAAACGTCAGAACTGTGGGTGACCCGCCTCTTTGGGCGCATGAAAACTTCAAGAAACGACGGTCTTTAAGACCGTGTTGATGGGATGAGGAGAGCGAGCGATGCCGCAGACAGTCGCGGTCCCCGACAATGTGCCGCCCGAACTGGTGGTCGATTTCGACTTCTACACGCTCGCCGGCAAGGCCGAGGATATCCAGCTCGCCTGGGCCGAGCTTCACAAGGGCCCCGACATCGTGTGGACGCCGCATTATGGCGGTTATTGGATCGCGACGCGCGCCGCCGACATTCAGGTGATGCAGGTCGATCACGAACATTTCAGCCACAATGAATTCGACATCCCGCTCAACCCCGGGCGGATGAAATCGATCCCGCTTTCGCTCGATCCGCCCGACCACACCCCCTATCGCAAGCTGTTGATGACCGGCTTCACCCCGCAGAAGGTCCGCCAATATTCCGAAGTCGCGCGCGAGACCGCACAGGAACTCGTGGCGACACTCAAGCCGCGCGGCGAGTGCGAATTCATCGACGATTTTGCCAAGGTGCTGCCGATCAACGTGTTCCTGACGATGATGGGCCTGCCGCTGAGTGATCGCGACTTCCTGTTACCGCGCGCCGAAATTGCGGTCCGCAGCAACGACATCGAGCTCAAGGCCCGGACCCAGGGCGAACTCGCCGGCTATCTGATGGGCCATATCGAGGACCGCAAGGCGAACCCGCGCGAAGACCTGCTCGGCATGATCGTCAATGGCGAGGTCAGCGAACGGGCGCTGACGCCGCATGAGATCATGGCGATGTCGCTGCTGGTGCTCGTCGGCGGACTCGATACGGTCGCGTCGCAGATCGGTTTCGTCGCGCATTTCCTGGCGAAGAACCCTGGCCATCGGCGCGAACTGGTCGAAAATCCGAAGCTGGCGCAGGTCGCGTGCGAGGAATTCCTGCGCCGCTACGGCCTGCCGAACACCGCGCGGCAGCTGACCGAAGATTATGACTATAAGGGCCTGAAGTTCAAAAAGGGCGACATGATCCAGATGCCCAAATGCCTTTATGGTTTGGACGACCGGATCAACGACCGACCGGAGGTCGTCGATTTCCACCGCAAGCCGTCGGAGATCAAGCACGCCGCGTTCGGCGCGGGACCGCACGTCTGCCCCGGCAATGTGCTGGCGCGGCGCGAGCTGATCATCTTCCTCGAGGAATGGCTGCCCGCGATCCCCGATTTCGAGATCGACCCCGACCGTCCGCCGGTCTTTGCCGCCGGCAGCGTCAACGGCGTCGACAAACTCTATCTGAAATGGGCAGTGTGATGGCCATCGACGACAGCGGCGTCCGCGCCGCGATCCGCGCTGCGATCGATGCGGGGCATGAGGAAGCGGTGCATGTCGTCGCCTATCACAAGGGCGCCAAGTTACTCGACCTGTGGGACGGCCTCGCCGACCCTGCGTCGGGGCGCAGGGCCGACGCCGACACGCTCTACAATGTCTATTCGGTGACCAAAGCGGTCGCCGCGACCGCGCTGCATATCCAGGCCGAGCGCGGCCTTATCGACTATGACGCGCCGATCGCCGACTACTGGCCCGAATTCGCCCAGAACGGCAAGTCCGCCGCGACGGTGCGCCACGCGCTGACCCACCGTGCCGGGGTGCCGCTGATGCCCGAAGGCGTGACGCCCGAGGCGATGTGCGACTGGGAGTATATGACCGGCGCGATCGCGGCGATGGAGCCGCTCGCCCCGCCGGGCGAGAAGACACTCTATCAATCGATGACCTTCGGCTGGATCATCGGCGAGATCGTCCGGCGCAGCGACCCCCAAGGCCGCGACTTCCGCCAGTTCGTGCTCGACGAGATCAATGCGCCGCTCGGCCTGAAGGACCTGTGGATCGGCATCCCCGATACGGCCGCCGATCGCGTCGCCGTCATGTCGAACCGCAACGAGAATGACCCGCCGCCGCCCGCCGCGACGCTTTATGCCCGCTCGATGCCCGCCTCGGTCGATCTGGTGCCGCCGGTGTTCGCGCGGCCCGAGGTACAGCGCGCGTGCATCGCGGGGGTCGGCGGCATCTTCAACGCCCGCGACGAAGCGCGCTTCTGGGCGATGCTGGCGGGCGGTGGCGCACTGGACGGCGCGCGCTTGCTGTCCGCCGATCGCGTCGCGGGCTTCTCCACGATCCGTGACAATGGCGACGAACCCGACCCGGTGATGTTCGGCATCCCGATCCCGATCAGCACCGGCGGATATTGGCTGGGCGGCCACCGCGTCAGCGGCCCGCGCGCGATCTGGCATCCCGGCGCCGGCGGCTCGATCGGCTGGGCCGACCCCGACCAGCACCTCGCCGTGGCGATCTGCCACAACCGCATGTTCAACGCGCGCGACCCGCAGGACGACCCGATCCTGCCGATTTCCAAGGCCGTGGTCGCGGCGCTCGGCCTGGAGTGGAAATCATGACCGCGATGCCCCGTCTCGAAGATCTCGAGGACAAGAGTTTCGACCCGTTCCTGGTCGAGAAATTGTCGACGGGCAACTGCCCCGATCCCTACCCGCGCATCCACGAACTGATGGCGCAGGGCGCGGTGGTCGAGGGCAGCTATCGCATGCAGTTCACCGACGTGCCCGACGCGCAAATGGGGCATCTGCCGCAGGTGATGGTGCTTGGGTACGACGCGGTGATGAAGGTTCTGACCCAGCCCGAAATCTTCACCAACAAGGAAGCGTTCCGGCGCAACCTCGGCCGCTCGTTCGGCAACACGGTGACGGTGATGGATGCGCCCGAACACACCCATTACCGCAAGATATTCCAGAAGGCGTTCCTGCCGCAGATCGTCACCCAATGGGGCGAGACGGTGGTCGATCCGGTGGTCAACCGGCTGATGGGCGAGTTCGTCGGGCGCGGCGAAGCCGATTTGATCGAGGAATTCACCCACCATTATCCGTTCCAGGTCATCTATGCGCAGGTCGAGCTGGAACCCGATCAGGCGCCGGTGTTCCACAAGCTGGCGATCGCGCAGATCCTGTCGTCGATCGGCCTGCCGCAAGGTCCCGAGGCGAGCACGAAACTCGGCACCTTCTTTGGCGCGCTGCTGGCGCGCAAGCGCGAGAATCCCGGCACCGACCTGATCAGCCACCTCGCCACGGTCGAGGTCGGCGGCGAGCGGCTGCCCGACGATGTGCTGATCTCCTTCCTCCGCCAGCTGATGAACGCCGGCGGCGACACCACCTATCGCGGCACCAGCGTGTTGTTGACCGGCCTGTTGACGCATCCCGAGCAGCTCGCCGCGGTCGCCGCCGACCGCAGCCTGATCCCGCAGGCGATCGACGAGGCGCTGCGCTGGGAAGGGCCCGTGACCTCGACCTTCCGCTATGCGGCGCAGGATAGCGAGATCGACGGCATAACGATCAAGGCGGGAACCTTCATCAACCTGGTCCTCGCCTCGGCCAACCGCGATCCGCGCAAGTTCGAAAATCCCGACAGCTTCGACATCTTCCGCAACCGCAGCACGCGCCACATCGCCTTTGCGAGCGGCCCGCATCTGTGCATCGGGCAGCATCTGGCACGGGTCGAAATGACGCGCGCGCTCAATGCCATCTTCGACAGGCTGCCGGGCCTCCGGCTCGATCCCGACAAGCCCGGGCCCGATATCCGGGGTCATCTGCTGCGCGTGCCCGAGCATCTGTGGGTCAAGTTCGACAGCTGACGGAGGCGGCCCATGAAGAAATGGATGTGCATGAATTGCGGCTGGATTTACGAGCAGGAGCTGGGCGATCCGGCGGGCGACATCGAACCCGGCACGGCGTGGGAGGATATTCCCGACGACTGGAAATGCCCCGATTGCGGCGCGGTGAAGGCCGAATTCGACATGGTCGAGATCTGAGATGGGACCGTTCGATTATATCATCGTCGGCGCCGGATCGTCGGGCTGCGTGCTTGCCGAACGCCTCAGCCGCTGCGCTCGCCACAAGATTCTGGTGATCGAAAGCGGCCCGGTCGATTCCAGCCCGCTGATCGACATGCCGCGCGGTTTCGGCAGGACGCTGATGGATCCGAAGCTGACCCATGCCTATGTCGCCAAAAAGACCGGCGGCCATAACGAACCCGAATATTGGGTGCGCGGCAAGGCGCTCGGCGGGTCGAGTTCGCTGAATGGCATGGTCTATGTCCGCGGCCAGCCCAGCGACTATGACGAATGGGATTGCGAGGGATGGCGCTGGGCCGACCTCAAGCCGCATTTCAAGGCGCTCGAAAATCATGAACTCGGCGCATCCGATATGCGCGGGACCGGCGGTCCGCTGAACATCACCGTCCACCCGACAAAATTGCCGGTGCTCGAGGCGATGATCGCGGCCGCCGCCGAAATGGGGGTGCCGACCGTCGACGACCTCAATTCGCTCGACAGCGCAGGCTTCGGCTATCAGCCGCGCAACATCTGGAAGGGCAAACGCCAGAGCGCGGCAAAGGTCTTTCTGCGCCCTGCGATGCAGCGGCCCAATGTCACGGTCATGACCGACACCGATGTGTTGCGGCTGACGCATGAGGGCAGCCGGATCACCGGTGTGCGCATCCGCGACGCTTCGGGCGAACAAGAGATTGCCGCGCGCGAAGTGATATTGAGCGCCGGCGCGCTCAATTCGCCGACGCTGCTCCAGCGGTCGGGCATCGGCCCCGCCGCCCATCTGAAAAGCGTCGGCATGGAAGTGCTCCATAACGCGCCGGGCGTCGGTCATAATATGCGCGAGCACCGCCTGCTCCGCGCGCAATATCGGCTGCGCGGCGGCAGCGAGAATTTCGCCTTTCAAGGCCTCGGCCTCTATCTCAGCGCGCTGCGCTATTTCCTGTTCAAGTCGGGACCGTTGACGTCGGCGGCGTTCGAGGTCGGCGGCTTCATCCGTACCGAACCCGGCAGCGGACGTCCCGACGCCCAGCTCGGCATGGGGCCGATGTCGATCGACAGCCGCACCCCGGGCCTGTCGCTCCACGATTTCCATGGCGCGATGTGCGGCGGTTATGTGATGCGCCCCGAAAGTCAGGGAAGCATTTTGATCGCCGGGCCGGACATTGCGACGCCGGCGATCATCGATCCCAATTATCTGGCGACCGATTACGACCGGCGCGTGTCGGTCGCGCTGTTCCGCGCGATCCGCAACCTCTTCGCCCAGCCGGCGCTCGCGCCGTTCGTCGTCGCCGAGGTCGATCCGAGCGCCGGCATCGAGACCGACGACGAGATCGTCGACGCCTATCACCGGATCGGCGGCAGCGGTTATCATGCGGCGGGCACCTGCCGGATGGGCACCGACGAGGCGTCGGTCGTCGACACCAGCCTGCGCGTTCGCGGTGTGTCGGGGCTGCGCGTCGTCGATATCTCGGTGATGCCGTCGCTGGTGTCGGGCAACACCAATGCCCCCGCGATGGCGATGGCGTCACGTGCCGGCGAGCTTATCCTCACCGACGCCGGCTAGTATTGCGGTGCGGGTTCCTGACAATCTTGCGGAGGTGACGCCCGCCTGGCTGAGCGAGGTGCTCGCGCCGCGCTTTCCGGGAGTAAGGATCGACCGCGTCGATGCTGTCGATATGATCCACGGCGCCTGCACCAAGATACGACTGGCGGTCCATGGCGACCACCCCCACCTGCCCCCGACGATGCTGATGAAGGCGGGGTTCGAGCCGCATAGCGCCGCCATGCGCAAGATGCATGTCAACGAATATCACGCCTATCACGACCTGATGCCGACGACCGGGCTCAACGTCCCCGATTGCCTGGCCGCGGTCATCGACGACGAAGGCAAGGCGCTCGTCATCCTCGAGGATCTGTGCCTCCGCGACGTGCGCTTCCTGTCGTTGCAGCAGCCGATCGGTTTTGAACGCGCGAAGGCGTTTCTCTCCGGCCTCGCAAAACTGCACGCCCGATGGTGGAATGCCCCCGAACTCGCGACGCGTTTCGCGTGGGTGCCGGACACCAGCGAAGAGTCGATGGCGCATTATTTTGGCCTGTTGCTGACGCCCGACCAGTTTCAATCCTACGCCACCGCACCGCGCGGAACAGCGATGCCGCGCTTCCTGCTCGATCCGCCGCGCATCCGCGCCGCGCACCGGGCGATGCGCGCGGCGCACGAAACGCAGGCGCGCGTCATCAACCATGGCGATATGCACCTCGGCAATCTCTACGTCGATGCCGACGGCACTGCTGGTTTCCTCGATTCACAGCCGCGTCTCGGCGCCTGGTCGATCGACGTCAGCTATTTCCTGATCGCCGGGCTCGACCTCGTCGACCGGCGACGCTGGGAAGCCGCGCTGCTCGACCATTATCTGGGCTGCCTGCGAGGTCATGGCGTCGCTCCGCCGTCGTTCGACGACGCCTGGGCCGCCTATCGTCGCGACGTCGTGTGGGGCTTGCTGATCTGGATGCTCAACGGATCGCATTTCCAGGCCGAGGCGAATAACACCGCTGCCGCTACGCGCTTCGCGATGGCGATGGTCGATCTCGACAGCTTCGGCGCGCTCGGTGTTTAGGGCACAGCGCAATATTCTGGTGACCGGTTCGGCGCGCGGCATCGGCGCGGCGACCGTCCAACGGCTGCGCGAGGAAGGGCACCACCCGATCGGACTCGATCTCGACGATGCCGACATCATCGCCGATCTCGCGACACCCGGCGGCCGGGCGGAGGCGCTGAAGGCGGTGGGCGAGCGGAGCGAGGGGATATTGCACGGCGTCATCGCCTGCGCGGGACTGGCCGGGGCCGACACGGCGGCGATGGTCGGGGTCAATTATTTCGGCACGATCGCCTTGCTCGAAGGCGTGCGCGTACTGCTCGCGGCCGCCGAAGCGCCGCGCGCGGTTGCGGTCTCCTCGTCCTCGATCATCCTTGGCCATGATGAGGAACTGGTGGAAACCTGTCTCACGGGCGACGAAGCCGCCGACCGCGGCTGGCAGCGAAAGAGCCGCGGCTGGTCTATGCCTCGACGAAGGTCGCGTTGAGCCGCTGGGTCCGGCGCCATGCGATCCGGCCCGAATGGGCGGGCGCGGGCATCCTGCTCAACGCGGTGGCGCCCGGTACGGTGCTGACGCGGATCACCCGCCCGATCCTCGCCACCGAAGAGGGGCGCGCGATGCTCGCCGAAGCGACGCCGATCGCGGTCGAACATTATGCCGAGGCCGAAGATATCGCGCCGCTGCTCAGCTTCCTTGCCGGTCCCGACAATCGCTATATCGTCGGGCAGACGATCTTCGCCGACGGCGGCAAGAACGCCATCCGGCGCGGCGACCGCTTGCCGTGACCGGCGAGGCGCAGCGCGCGGGTCATCGCCGCATCGTGACCGGACTCGATCCGGTGGGGCGGTCGTGCATCCTGTTCGATGGCCCCGACGGCTTCGTCACCGCAGCGGCAGGTATCCGCGTCACATCGCTTTGGCAGAGCGACCGGTCGCCGGCGGACAACAGCGGCGACACCGACGCGGCCGCCGCCTATTCCTTCGCCTTTGGCCGGGGCGGCACCAAATTCCTGATCGTCGAGTTCGATCCGGGCGACGGGCTGGTCGGACCCGGCATGCACGCGACCGACACGCTCGACTATGGCGTCATGCTGGCGGGCCGGATCACCCTGATCACCCAGACCGGCGAAGTCGATCTGGTGCCCGGCGACCTGATCGTCGATCGCGGCGTCCCGCACGCCTGGCGCAATCGCGGACCCGAGATCGCAAAGATGATTTTCGTCAATATCGACGCGGCGCCGGTCGGCGCCGGCGCAACGGTGGAGTAAGCAATGGAAGACAGGGCAGCGCTGGCAGAGGCCTATAGCGACGTAGTCAACGGGCGGCGCAGCATTCGTGGCTACAAGCCCGATCCGGTTCCCAAATCGCTGATCGTCGAGATATTGGGGCTGGCGATGCGTTCGCCTTCGTCGCTCAACACCCAGCCGTGGAATTTCTATGTCGTGACGGGCGAGCCGCTGGCGCGGATTCGCGCCGGGAACACGCAGCGCAATCTCGATCGCATTCCCCACACCCGCGAGTTCCGCAGCATGGAGAATTACGACGGCGTCCACCGCGAACGCCAGGTCGGGGTGGCCAAGCAATTGTTCGGTGCGATGGGGATCGAACGCGACGACAAGCCGAAGCGCAAGGATTGGGTGCTGCGCGGCTTCCGGCAATTCGATGCACCGGCCTGTATCGTCGTCACCTATGACCGGGTGCTGGTGGGGAGCGACATCGCACCCTTCGATTGCGGCGCGGTCGCGACGGCGATCGTCAACGCCGCCTGGTCGCGCGGGCTCGGCTGCGTGATCAACAGCCAGGGCATCATGCATTCGGCGGTGGTGCGCGCCGAAGCCGGAATCGCCGACGACCAGACGATCATGATCTGCATCGCGATCGGCTGGCCCGACGAGAGCTTCCCCGCAAACGCCGTGGTGTCGACGCGCAAAGCCGTCGAGGAGGCGGCGACCTTCGTCGGGTTCGACGACTGAGCGCCGCCCCCCGCTAACCGATCTCGGCGATCAGATCGCCGACCTCATAGGTTTCGCCAACTTCGCCGATGATCTTGATCTTGCCGCTGGCGGGACTCTCGACCTCGTTCGTCGATTTGTCGGCCTCCAACGCGTAGAGCGGCTGGCCCTCGGTCACGTCGGCACCGTCCTCCACCATCCATTCGGCGAGAATGCCTTCGTTCATCGAAAAGCCGATTTTCGGTATGGTCACTTGCACAGCCACTTGGGCCTCCTTAGCTGATAATGTCTTTGATGGCGGCGAGGATCGTGTCGGTATCCGGCGCATAAGCAGTTTCGAGCGGCCGCGAATAAGGCACCGCGCTGAACGCGCCGCCGAGCCTTTTGACGGGTTTCTTGAGCGCGCCGAACAGTTCCTCGTTGATCACCGCGGCGATTTCGGCGCCGGCGCCATGCTGCTTGACCGCTTCATGGACGACGATCACCCGACCGGTCTTGCGCGCCGATGCCAGCACCGTCTCACGATCCCACGGCGCGATGGTGCGCAGATCGACCACCTCGACCGAAATCCCCTGTTCGGCCGCCTGATCGGCGGCGGCGCGGGCCAGCACCGCCATGCGCGCATAGGTGACGATCGTCACGTCACTGCCCTCGCGCTGCACCGCGGCCTTGCCCAGCGGGACGCGGTGGCTGCTGTCGGGCAGTTCGAACGCCATCGGGGTCCGGTATGTCGGCAGGTTCTCGATGAAGATCACCGGATCGGGATCGTCGATCGCCGCGCGGAGCAGGCCATAGGCGTCCGCCGGCGTCGACGGCGCGCAGACCTTGATTCCCGGGGTGTGCGCGAACCAGGCCTCCAGATAATCGCAATGCTGGCCGCCCGAACCGAAGCCCAGCCCGGTCATCGTCCGGATGACGATCGGCACGCTCGTCTGCCCGCCCGACATGAAGCGCAGCTTCGCGGCATGGTTGACGATCATGTCCATCGCGACGGTCGTGAAGTTCATCAGCATGATCTCGGCGATCGGCTTGTAGCCGCCAAGGCTCGCGCCGATTGCGGCGCCCATGATCGCCTGTTCCGAAATCGGCGTCGAACGGACGCGGTCGTCGCCGAACGTCGTCGAAAGCCCCTTGGTGATCTTGGCGATGCCGCCGCCCTCGGGATCGGCTAGATCTTCGCCCAGCGTGATCACCGTCGGATCGTCGGCAAAGGCATCCTGGTAGGCTTTCGAAATCGCCTCGATGATGGTGACTTTCGGCTTCGCCGCCTTCTCCGCCGCGCTCATGCCGCGATCTCCTGCGCGAATACGTCGAAGCGCAAGGAGTCCCGTTCGGGCCAAGGCGAGGCGAGCGCATATTCGATCGCATCGTCGATCTGTTTCTCGATATCCGCCTCGATCGCCGCCAGCTGATCCTCGCTCGCGATTCCGTCGGCGAGCAGGCGCGCACGGAGGCGGGGAACGGGATCGGCCTCGATCGCCTCGGCTTTCTGCCCCTTGGGCATATAGCTGTCATCGTCGCCGAAGGTATGGCCATGAAAGCGGAAGGTCATGCATTCGAGCAAGGTCGGACCTTCGCCGGCGCGGGCGCGCGCAACGGCTTCGGTAAAGGCCGAATACATCGCCTCGGGATCGTTGCCGTCGACGCGGACGCCCGGGATGCCATAGCCTTCGGCGCGGCCGGCGATATTGCCGCCGGCGGTCATCTTTTCGAAGGTGGTGTGCTCGGCGAACAGATTGTTCTGACAGACGAAGATCGTCGGCAGTTTCCAGACCGCCGCCAGATTGAGCGCCTCATGGACCGCGCCGATATTCGACGCGCCATCGCCGAAGGTGCAGACCGAAACCCTGTCGCTCTTGTCGAGCTGCGCCGCCCAGGCGAGACCGTTGGCGATCGGCGCCGACGACCCGACGATACCGGTGGTGACCATAATCCCCTTCGGCGGATAGGTCAGGTGCATCGGCCCGCCCTTGCCCTTGCACGAACCGGTGGTCCGCCCGGCGAGTTCGGCCCAGAGTTCGCGTAAGGGAAAGCCCTTGCCGAGCATGTCGTGGATGCCGCGATAGATGGTGCACAGCTTGTCGTCGTCGCGCAGCACCTGCCCCATCACCGAGGGAATGATTTCCTGCCCGCGATAGGAATAATAGACCATCGCGATCTGACCCGAGAGAATCACCTTCCGTGCACGCTCGTCGTTCGCTTTCAGCAACGCGGCGCGTTGATAAATCTCCAGCAATACCGCTGGATTCGCCACAAACTGCTTGCTGGCCATCGATCACACTCCCTGAGACAGTCGTTTATCAGTGCAATCAGTTATATAATTACACTGCTTCTGTCGAGAGTGATATGCGAGGAATTTCAGTCGATCAGATCGACCACCGAATTGGGGCCGACCTGCGCCAGCCACACTTTGCCCGCCGCGACCATATGCGCCTTCCAATGTTCTTCGGCGCCGGCGCCATCCTTGGCTTCGATCAGATCGACAAGCTTGGTATGCGATTTCAGGCCGAACCGGAGCTGTTTCAGCGAAATTTCCGGGTCGACCGAATTGCGCCGCTGCGCCAGGTTCAGATGTTCATTCACCAGACCGCTGAGCGCGTGCGAGAACATGATCAGCGTCTTGTTGCCGGCGAGGTCGATCATCGCCCGGTGAAATTCGGCGATCATCGACGTGATCGCGAACCGGTCCTTGATATGGCTCATTTCGCCTTCGATCATCGCGCGCAGGATCGGCACCGCTTTTTCGCTGTTGCGCTCGGCCACCAGCCGCGCCGCGGGCGGTTCGATCAGGGTGCGCATCTCGTAAAGGTCGCCGATGGTGACGCCCGTCGCCTGCAGGGTGATCCCGGCGGCGCGTTCGATCATCACATAATTGGGCGAACTGACGCGCGCGCCGCCCCGCGCGCCGCGCGCGACGGTCACCAGTCCCTCCGATTCGAGAATACGCACCGCCTCGCGGATCGTCGGGCGCGACACTTCGAATTCGGCAATCAGATGCGATTCGGCGGGAAGCGTATCGCCATCGACGAGTTCGCCGCGAATGATGGCGTTGCGGATTTGTTTCGCGACCAGTTCGGCGGTCTTGGGAACGCGAACGGCCGCCGCATTGCTTCGATTGCCGACGGGTATTGCGACAAAAGCGTTAGACAAGTTTAATTCCTTTATGGGGTTGGGCGCCTTTTGCCCCGAAACCGCGCGCCGCGCAAGCTTAGCCGGATCGACTCGCCTCTTGCAAACAGTCATATTACCTAGTTAGATGATAAGGCGCACGTCGGCGCGCGATCGGCATTGCGGAACGCGAGCCCATTCAGTACACTGAATGGGCATGAGGAGAGGAATTTCGATGAACGTTCAGACCAAGGACGGACTGCTGCAGGATGGCGCGGGCTATGTCGTTGCCGCCGATCACTATATTTCCCCCGAATTCGCGAAAATCGAGGCGGAAAAGCTGTGGTATCGCGTCTGGCAGATGGCCTGTCGCGAGGAGGAAATTCCCAACGTCGGCGATTATTATACTTATGACATCGTCGACCAGTCGATCATCGTGATCCGCGTCGCGACCGACGAGATCAAAGCCTATTACAATGTCTGCCCGCACCGCGGCCGCACGATCACCGAAGGCTGCGGCCATGCCGCGCGCCTGTTCTGCAAATTCCATGGCTGGTCGTGGAAACTCGACGGGACGATCGCCAAGGTCGTCGATCGCCATGAATGGCCCGAAGAATCGCTGACCGACGACGACCTCAACCTGGTGCCGGTCAAGGTCGGACGCTGGAGCGGCTGGGTCTATATCAACATGGACCCCGACAGCATCAGCCTGGAGGAGCATCTGGCGCCGGCAAAAGCCTATCTCGACCCCTATGATATCGGCGGGATGAATTACCACTGGCGCAAATCGACGATCTTCGACTGCAACTGGAAGGTCGCGCTCGAAGCCTTCAACGAAGGCTATCATGTCCAGACGACGCACAACCAGATGCTGCGCTACATGGACGACTGGACGCAAAGCTATGCGCGCGGGCGCCATTCGCACTTCGGCTATTGGGAATCGATGCCGATGGGTTCGCGCTCGGCCCGGCTGACCGACGGCAAGCCGACCGAGGATATCCGCCCCGGCATCCGCGACTATATGGAAGATATGGCGGCGACGCTGAATGCCGGTTCGTCGGTGCAGACCGTCTTTGCCGCGCGGCGTGTCGAACAGGAGGTGCCGCCGGGTACCCCGCCGATGGAGGTGCTCGCCAAATTCGGCCAGTATATATATGAAAATGCCGCGTCGCAGGGCCTGCAATGGCCGAGCATCACGCCCGAGCAGATGTATGCCGCGGGCGTCGACTGGCATCTGTTCCCGAACCAGATCATGCTGATGGGTCCCACCGGCCTGCTCGGCTATCGCGCGCGTCCGTTCGGGAACGACCCCGACAAATGCGTCTGGGATGTCTATTCGCTTCAGCGCTATCCCGAAGGGCAGGTGCCGAAGGTCGAGCATGAATGGAGCCAGGATCATGGCGACGTCGATTTCTGGGGCCTGATCCTGACCCAGGACTATCAGAATATGGGCCAGGTCCAGAAGGGCATGAAGTCGAAGGGCTTCAAGGGCGCCAAGCCCAATCCGCGGCAGGAGATCGCGGTCATCAACTTCCACCGCAGCCTCGACGACTTCGTCGAGAATGGATACGCCCAATGAGCGGGTGGGACGAGAGTGCCGATTTCATCGTCGTCGGCAGTGGCGGCGGCTCGATGCTCGCCGCGATCGCCGCGGTCGATGCCGGAAAGAAGCCGCTGATCCTGGAGAAGACCGACCGGGTCGGCGGCTCGACCGCGCTGTCGGGCGGGGTTTTCTGGATTCCGAACCACCCCTTACAGGCGCGCGAAGGCGTCGACGACAATGCGGACAAGGCGCGCACCTACCTCGATTC
>Ga0155175_116_pt5 | contig 132648 bp, 126 predicted proteins | sample RifCSPhighO2_01_FD_106143 | JGI IMG/M metagenome (GOLD analysis project Ga0155175, IMG submission 106143) | Sphingopyxis sp. RIFCSPHIGHO2_01_FULL_65_24 | reverse complement strand
AACCCCTCCCGCAAGCGGGAGGGGAGCTTAATCAGTCCGCGCGGCGGACATATTCGCGGTCGTACACATGCACGACGATGCGGGTGCCGCTGGTGATGTGCGGCGGCACCATAACGCGCACGCCATTGTCGAGGATCGCGGGCTTGTACGACGACGAGGCGGTCTGCCCCTTCACCACCGCGTCGGCCTCGACGATCGTCGCTTCGATATGTTCGGGCAGTTCGACCGAGATCGGGCGCTCTTCCCAAAGCTCGAGCACGACATCCATGCCGTCCTGCAGGAATTCATGCGCGTCCCCGACGACGTCCTTCGAAATGTTGATCTGTTCGAACGTGTCCTTGTCCATGAACACCAGATCGTCGCCCTCGGCATAGAGGAACTGGAAATCCTTGGTGTCGAGGCGGACCTTTTCGACCGTGTCGGCGCTGCGGAAGCGGTTGTTGAGTTTGCGGCCGTCGATCAGGTTCTTGGCTTCGACCTGCATATAGGCGCCGCCCTTGCCCGGCTGGGTGTGCTGGATCTTGGTGACCTTCCAGATCCCCTTTTCATATTCGATAATATTGCCGGGACGGATTTCAACGCCGGTGATTTTCATCGCGCACACTCGCTGGTTCAAGGATGGAAAGAGCCGCCGACGCGCCGCGACGCACCGGATACAGGAGCGCGCCCTTAGCCGCGAAGGCGGCGAAGGGCAAGCGCGCGTTCGTTCAAGCCGTGGTCTCGACCGCCTTCCGTGTCCGCGCATAGCTGAGCGAGATCAGCGCGACGAACAGGCCGAGCCCGATGAAGATCGACGGCACATGGAAGCCGTCGCCGACCACCGCGAGCGGCGCATCGCTGTCGGTCGCGTAGACGAGGCCCGCATAAAAGACCCCGAACAGGCTCTCACCGACGATCATTCCGGTCGCGGTCAGCACGCCCATGCGGTGCGCGAAGGCGGCGTTGGCGCGGCGTTCGGCCCAGCGATCATAGAACCAGCCCCCAACAGCGCCGATCACGACGGGCAGGATCACCGCCATCGGCAGGTAGATACCGATGCCGATGGCGAGCGGCGGCAGCCGCAGCTTGCCCGCGCGGCCGAGCAATTCGTCGACGAGGATAAAGCCGACGCCCGCGAGCGCGCCATAGCCGAGCATCGTCCAGTTGAGATCACCGCCGAGCACGCCCTTGGCCAGCGAGGAGATCAGCCCGGCCTGCGGAGCGGCGAGCGCATTCGGACCCGCGCCGGGAACGCCGACGAAGCCGAGCGTCTCGTTGAGCACGTTGAGCACCGGCGGCACCACAAGCGAACCGAAGAACACGCCGATCATCAGCGCGACCTGCTGCTTCCACGGCGTCGCGCCGACGAGCTGGCCGGTCTTGAGGTCCTGGAGATTGTCGTTCGAGATCGTCGCGATGCCGAACACCACGCCGGTGACGATCAGCGCATAGGCGACCATCGCCGCGCTCGCCTCTTCGCCGCCGCCGCGCCCGAGCAGCCCCACGAGCAACAACGACGAGGCGATGATCGCGAGGATGCCGATGCCCGATACCGGCGAGTTCGACGCGCCGATCAGCCCCGCCATATAGCCGGTGACCGAGGCGATCATCAGTCCGATCACGACGACGAAGACGAGCGCGCCCGCCACGAGAATCACCGCCGACCCCGCCAGCGGCCCGCCCGCGAGGATCGACCACAGCAGCCAGGCGATCGGGATCAGCACCAGCAGCGACCCGCCGAACACCCAGCCGATCGGAATATCCTGCTCGCCGACCGCCAGCACCGTGCCCGCGTGACGCGCCTTGCTCGCCGCCATCGCCGAGCGGATGCCGCCGATCACCGGGCGCGCGATCTTGAGCAGCGTCCAGAGTGCCGCGACCGCGATCACCCCGGCGCCGAAGAAACGCACATCGGCGCGGAACACCGTGTTCGCGATCGTTTCGGCATCGGGGCCGGCGACGCCTTGCGTCAGGATCGGCAACAATATCCACCAGCCGGTGACCAGCCCGACAAGCTGCGCCAGACCGACCGACAGGCCGACGAGATGACCAACGCCGAACAGCGCGAAGCCGAGGCCGCCGGCGATACCGGTCGCGCCCGCCCCGACCGAGAACCATTTCGACACTTCGCCCGCCGCGACCTTCATCTGAGTGAGCAGGGTAAAACCGGCGGCGACGAGGCTGTTCCACAGCAACGCCGACAGGCCCGCCTTGTTCTCCGCCGCGCCCTCTGCGCTCGCGGCGCCGACCTGCAGCACTTCGGCGGCGGCGCGCCCTTCGGGATAGGGCAGGTCCGAATCGACGACGAGCGCGCGGCGCAGCGGTACCGAGAAGAGCACGCCCAACAGGCCGCCGAGCATCGTGATCGCGGTGGTTTCGAGCAGCGGGAAGCCCTGCCAGTAGCCGACCATGACGAGGCCGGGCAGCACGAAGATGATCGCGGCGAGCGTGCCCGCGGCGCTCGCGATCGTCTGGACGATATTATTCTCGAGGATCGTCGCGCCGGTCATGAAGCGCAGCAGCGCCATCGAAATCACCGCTGCGGGAATCGAGGTCGCGAAGGTCAGCCCGACCTTCAGCCCCAGATAGACGTTCGCGGCGGTGAACATCAACGTCAGGACGCCGCCGAGCAGGACGGCGCGCAGCGTCAGTTCGCGGACGCCGGCTTTCGCCCCGGTGGTTGGCGTGGTGGCTTCGGTCATACTCGGTCTCCCCGCCCGCTGTGTTGCGAGGTGCCGCGCGATGCGCAAGCGAAAAGGCGTGGGCGCTATTGGACCGAAGCGCCAAAAGCGACGGACCGAAATCCTTTTGACGCAACGATCCAATAGCAATGCGCCCGGCGCTGGCAGAAGCGCCCCCATGATGACCTGCAACCTCTCCGACGATATGCGCCGCCCCCGCCGCGGCGGCAACGCCCTCCCCCGGCGCCCCACCCCCTGTGCCGGCCTTTTCGGCTGGCGAAAGGATGGCGCCCCGCCCCGCAACCGCGACGACGACCCCGGCAAGAAGCCCGGCCCCGACTACCCCGCCGGCTGACCCGTCAACGGCGGCCGCGCCGTCCGGTGAGCAGCGGATAGGGATTGATCGGCTCGCCCGCGGTCCAGGCGCTACCCGGCACGGTGGTCAGCATCTGGAAATGCAGGTGCGGAAAGGCCGGATCGGCATTGCCGCTCGCCCCGACGGTCGCGATCACCTGCCCCCGTTTGACCCTGTCCCCTTCGGCGAGGCCGCGGCGATAGCCCTGCAGATGCGCGTAATAGAGCATCAATCGACCGTCATCGGAGCGCTGGTAGATGGTGAGGCCGCCGCGATCGGAGGCGAAGAGCTTCTCGATCCGCCCGTCCATCGCGGCCAGCACCGGCGTGCCGACGGGTGCCGGAATGTCGATCGCATGGTGCGCGCGTCCGCCGGCGCGCGCGCTGGTCCAGCTGTCGACCAGTTCGGAGGGCCTGATCCCCTCGACCGGAATGACGATGGCGATGTCCGGTGCGCCGCGTCCGCTCGCTGCCCCTGCGACGCCCAATGCGAGCATCGCAATCGCAGCGCGGACCGCCGCGCTTTTCACCCCGCCAGCAGCGCGTCGAACTGTTTCACCGCCGCCTCCGCGCCCTCGGGGTGCGACCAGACCGCCCCCGACACCGCGATGAAATCGGCGCCGGCGTCGATCAATGCCCGGGCATTGTCGGGGGTGATGCCGCCGATCGCAACGCACGGCAGTTCGAACATGCTCTGCCACCAGGTCAGGATTTCGGGGTCGGCCATATGCTCGACCGCCTTGGTCGTCGTCGGATAAAAGGCGCCGAACGCGACATAATCGGCGCCGGCATCGCCCGCCTCCATCGCGAGGTGGCGGCTGCCGTGGCAGGTCACGCCGATCTGCGCGTCGGGACCGAGGATGCGACGCGCCTCGCGGGGATCGCCATCGTCCTGCCCCAGATGCAGCCCGTCGGCGCCGAGCCGCTTCGCCAGCGCGACATCGTCGTTGACGATGAAGGCGGTGTCGTGCGCGGCGCAGATCGCCTGCAACGGTTCGGCAAGCCGCGCCGCCTCATGCTGCTCGATGCCCTTGACGCGAAACTGGAACGCCGCGACCGGCGCGGCGGCCAGCGCCTCCTCCAGACGGCTAGGAAAATCGCCACCGACGTCGAGCGGCGAGATGAGATAAAGCTGGCACGGGGTGCGGGTCACTTGGGTCATGGCGGGTTCATAGCGACGCGCTTAGGTGCGGGCAAATGATGAAAACAGCCTGTCTCGCTACCCTCGGCGCCCTTTCGCTTTCGGCCTGCGCCGCGTCCGGCGGCGCCACGCCCTTACCAGACGGAAGCGACGTCGCGCTCGGCCAGCGCGCGATGGTGGACGGCCCGATCGTCCAGCCGGTCGAGATACTGGAAGACAGCCGCTGCCCGATGAACGCGCGCTGCGTCTGGGCAGGCCGGGTGCGGGTGAAGATGGTCTGGTGGCGCGGCAACGGCGAAAAGCAACCGTTCGAGGTGACGCTCGGCGAATCGACCCCGCTGGCGGACGGCGCGATCCGGCTGGAGTCGGTGCGGCCCGAGAAGATGACCAATGTGGTGTTGAAGCCCGCGGATTATCGCTTCAGCCTCCGGTTCGACGGCGGGATTTAGTTCACTTCGTCATTGCGAGCGAAGCGAAGCAATCCAGAGCGGTTTACGCGAGCTCTGGATTGCCGCGTCGCTCCGCTCCTCGCAATGACGAGGCTGGTATAGTCTAACGCACCCGCGCCAGCACGAATCCATCCCATTTCTTCGCACCCACCGTCTGCACCGCGGTCGCGTCGAGGCGCGGGTCGGCGCTCAGCATGTCGAACAAGGCGCGGGTGCCGACGATACGTTCGTCGTCGCTGTTCGCCTCCAGCACCCCGCCCTCGCGCACGACATTGTCGACGATGATCGTCGTGCCGCTGCGCCCCAGACGGATTGCCTCGGACACGTAGAGCGCGTTGCTCTGCTTGTCGGCGTCGATGAAGACGAAGTCGAACGGCTCGCCCGTCGCCATCGCGCCGAGGCTGTCGGCGGCGGAGCCGATCCGGATATCGACCTTGTCCGATACCCCGGCGTGCTCCAGATTCTCGCGCGCGACCCGGGCATGATGCGGTTCGAGTTCGAGCGTCACCAGCCGTCCGTCGTCGGGCAGCGCGCGCGCCAGCCAGATCGTCGAATAACCGCCGAGCGTGCCGATTTCGAGGATGCGCCGCGCGCCCGCGATCCGCGCCAGAAGGTGCAGCATCTTGCCCTGCGCCGCCGATACGTCGATCGGCGGCAGGCCTTGTTTCTCGTTGTTCGCAAGGGCGGCGGCAAGCGCGTCGTCGGCGCCGAGCAATTTGTCAGCGATATAATCGTCGACGGCTTGCCACCTCTCTCCCATCACATCAGGCCACCGAGGCCGCGTGAATTTCGTCGATCGCGCCGCCCAACGACGCGTTGAACTCTTCGTCGCTCATCTGGTGGCGCAAATCTTCCAGCAGCGCGCGGCTGAAGCTCGCGATGATGCCGGGGTTCTTCGCCAGTTCGACACAGGCTTCGGGACGCGCGAAGCCGCCCGACAGCGCAACGACGCGGAGCACCTTGGGATGGTCGACCAGCGGCTGGAACAGCCCGGCTTCGGTCGGCAGCGACAGTTTGAGCATCACCGGTTCGCCGTCCCAGGCGTCGAGCGCGGCGAGCGTCGCGGCGAGCAGCAGGCGATCGGCGGCGTCGCGCTCGGCGCTCTTGATGTTCACTTCGGGTTCGATGATCGGGACGAGGCCATGCGCCGCGATGCGCGCCGCTTCGGCGAACTGCTGTTCGACGATCGCCTTGACGCCCGCTTCATTGGCGAGGTTGACGACGCTGCGCATCTTGGTGCCGAACACGCCCTTGGCGACGGCACGTGCGCACAAATCGTCGAGACCGGGGTTGGCCTTCATCAGCTGGACGCCATCGGCTTCGTCTTCGAGCCCCTTGTCGACCTTCAGGAACGGCACCACGCCGCGCTCCCAGAGCAGCGCCGGGACGGGCTTTCCGTCCGCGTCGCCGTCCATCGTGCGTTCGAACAGGATCGCGCCGATCACCTTTTCGCCATTGAAGCAGGGCGCGGTGACGATGCGGCTGCGCATGTCGTGGATCAGCCCGAACATTTCCTCGTCGTTCGAGAAGGCATCTGCCTCGATGCCATAGCCCTTCAGCGCCTTGGGCGTCGAACCGCCGCTCTGGTCGAGCGCGGCGATAAAGCCCTGCCCCGATTTGATCTGGTCCAGCATGGCGGCATTGGCGGTGGTCATAACATCTCCGTGGCTTTGCATAGGTATGCGATGGCGCGCATAGCCACCCCGCTGGCGGGATGCAAATGCGCGCGCGAAATCAGGCTTTGAGCGCGTCGACCCCGGGCAGCGGCTTGCCTTCCATCCATTCGAGGAAGGCGCCGCCGGCGGTCGAGACGAAGGTGAAGTCGGCGGCCGCCCCGGCGTGATTGAGCGCCGCGACGGTGTCGCCGCCGCCCGCGACCGAAATCAGCGTGCCCCCGCGGGTCAACGCCGCGGCGGTTTTCGCCAGCGCGACGGTCGCCGTGTCGAACGGCGGGGTTTCGAACGCGCCGAGCGGGCCGTTCCACACGAGGGTACGGCAATTCTTCAGCACGTCGGCGAGCGCCTCGGTCGCGGCGGGGCCGATGTCGAGAATCATCTCGTCGGCGGCAACCTCATGGACATTGACCGTGCGCGTTGGCGGATTGGGGGCGAACTGCTTCGCCACCACGACGTCATAGGGCAGATGGATGGTGCAGCCCGCCTTGTCGGCTGCGTCGAAGATCGCGTTGGCCGTCTCGACCAGATCATGTTCGCACAGCGATTTGCCGACATCGACCCCGCGCGCGGCGAGAAAGGTGTTCGCCATGCCGCCGCCGATGATCAGATGATCGACCTGACCGACGAGATTGCGCAGCACGTCGATCTTCGACGACACTTTGGCGCCGCCGACAACCGCCGCGACTGGATGCGCCGGATTGCCGAGCGCCGCGTCGAGCGCGTTGAGTTCGGCCTCCATCGCACGGCCGGCATAGGAGGGAAGCCGGTGGGCAATGCCCTCGGTCGAGCCATGCGCGCGGTGCGCCGCCGAAAAGGCGTCATTGACATAGAGGTCGCCGACCTCGGCGAGCGCATCGGAAAAGGCCGGGTCATTGGCTTCTTCGCCGGGGTTGAAGCGCGTATTTTCCATCACCGCGACGTCGCCCGCGGCGAGCACGGCGATGCCCGCCTTGGCGCCTTCGCCGACGCATTCGGGGATGAACATCACCGAATGGCCGAGCACATCCTCGAGTCCGCCCATGACGAGGCTCAGCGACTGTGTCGGGTTCTTCGCACCTTTCGGCCGCCCGAAATGCGCAAGCAGCAGCACGATCGCGCCCTTGTCCGACAGTTCGCGGATCGTCGGCATCGCCGCCTCGATCCGCGTCCGGTCGCCGACCGCGCCGTCGATCATCGGGACATTGAGGTCGACGCGCACCAGCACCTTCTTGCCGGTGACGTCGCCGATGTCGTCGAGGGTCTTGAACGCGGCCATCGCTTTTTCCCTTCGGTTCAGAGGAACTTGGCGATCACGCCCGCGGTGTCGATCATGCGGTTCGAGAAGCCCCATTCATTGTCGTACCAGCTGAGCACGCGCACCAGCTTGCCGTCGATGACCGCGGTTTCGAGGCTGTCGATCGTCGAGCTGTCGGCATTGTGGTTGAAGTCGATCGAGACCAGCGGCTCCTCGGTATAGCCGAGCACGCCCTTGAGCGGGCCTTCGGCCGCGGCCTTGAGCACCGCGTTGACTTCTTCCTTGGTCGTCTCGCGCAGCGGGGTGAAGGTCAGGTCGACGACCGACACATTCGGGGTCGGGACGCGGATCGACGAGCCGTCGAGCTTGCCTTTGAGTTCGGGCAGGACGAGGCCGACGGCCACGGCGGCACCGGTCGAGGTCGGGATCATCGACATCGCGGCGGCGCGCGCACGGCGCGGGTCGTCGTGGATCTGGTCGAGGATCTTCTGGTCGTTGGTGTAAGCGTGGATCGTCGTCATCAGGCCGCGCTCGATCCCGATCGCCTCGTGCAGCACCTTGGCGAAGGGCGCGAGGCAGTTGGTCGTGCACGACGCGTTGGAGATGATCAGGTGGTCGGCGGTGATCTTGTCGTCGTTGACGCCATAAACGACGGTCAGGTCGACTTCCTTGGCGGGGGCCGAGATCAGGACGCGCTTGGCGCCGGCGTCGAGATGCTTCTGGCCGCCGGCCTTGTTGGTGAAGAAGCCGGTGCATTCCATCACGATGTCGATGCCGTTGGCGGCATGCGGCAGCGCGGCGGGGTCGCGCTCGGCGGTCACCTGGATGCGCTTGCCGTTGATGATCAGGTCGTTGCCGTCGACTTCGACGGTGCCGTTGAAGGCGCCGTGGACCGAGTCATGGCGGAGCAGGCGGGCGTTGGCCTTGGCATCGCCGAGGTCGTTGATCGACACCAGTTCGAGATCATGGTCGGTCCGTTCCAGAATCGCGCGCGCCACATTGCGGCCGATGCGTCCGAAACCGTTGATTGCAACCTTCACTGCCATGTCGAAAAGTCCTTTCTGCGTGGGGCGACCCGGTCCTTAATTGCCGAGCTTTGCCAGGATCTGGGGGGTGATCGCATCGACCGTCAGGCCGAAATGCGCGTAGAGATCGTCGATCGGTGCCGAGGCGCCGAAGCTGTCGATGCCGAACCGCAAGCCGTCGCGGCCGGTGTAGCGTTCCCAGCCGAAGGTCGTGCCCGCCTCGATCGATACGATCAGCGTGTCGCGCGGCAGGATCGCGTCCTGATAGGCACCGTCCTGTTCATCGAACAACTCGGTCGAGACCATCGAGACGACGTCGGCGCCCTGGCCGGCGGCTTCGAGCTTGTCGGCGATATCGATCGCCAGCGACACTTCGGACCCGGTTGCGACGAGTACGACCTTACGCGCAGCCGAAGCTGCGCGAAGACGGTAACCGCCTTTAGCGCAAAGATTTTCTGTGACGTCATGACGCAGCGGCGGCAGGTTCTGGCGGGTCAGCGCGAGCAGCGACGGCCGATCCGTCTGCGCCAGCGCAAGCGCCCAGCATTCGGCGGTCTCGACCGCATCGGCGGGGCGCATCACGAGCAGGTTCGGCATCGCGCGCAGCGACTGGAGATGCTCGATCGGCTGGTGCGTCGGGCCGTCCTCGCCGAGCCCGATGCTGTCGTGCGTCATCACATAGACGACACGCTGCTGCTGCAGCGCCGACAGGCGGATCGCGGCGCGACAATAGTCGGCGAACACCAGGAAGGTGCCGCCATAAGGGATCACGCCGCCGTGCAGCGCCATGCCGTTCATCGCGGCGGCCATGCCGAATTCGCGGATGCCATAATAGATATAGCGACCCGAATAATCGTCCTTGGTCAGTGGCTTGGTCGACGATGTTTTGGTGTTGTTCGAACCGGTGAGGTCGGCGCTGCCCCCGATCATCGCGGCAATATCGGCAGTGAGCGCGCCCAGCGTATTCTCCGACGCCTTGCGGGTCGCGACCTTCGGCGGTTCGGCGACGAGGCCGTTCAGATAGGCGTCGAACGCCGCGCCGGGGGTCACATCGCCCGCGATACGCGCCGAAAATTCGTCTTTCTTCTCGTCATTTGCGAGGCGAAGCTTCCACAGCGAATGACGCTTCTTGCCGACGTCGCCGAAGGCGGCCCAGGCCGCGGCGATATCGGCAGGAATGTCGAACGGAGCGGCGGTCCAACCGAGCGTCTCGCGCGCGGCGGCGATTTCGTCGGCGCCGAGCGGCGCGCCGTGAGTCGCCGACGTGCCCTGCTTGTTCGGCGCACCGAAGCCGATGATCGTGCGGCACGCGATCAGCGACGGGCGCGGATCGGCGAGCGCGGCGTCGATCGCGCGGCGGATGTCGGCGGGATCATGGCCGTCGCAGCTTTCGACGTGCCAGCCGGTCGCGGCGTAGCGTGCGGCGATATCCTCGCTGGTCGACAGGTCGGTCGACCCGTCGATGGTGATCTTGTTGTCGTCCCACAATACGGTCATGCGGCCGAGGCCGAGGTGGCCGGCCAGCCCGATCGCTTCGTGGTTGATGCCCTCCATCAGGCAGCCGTCGCCGGCGATCACCCAGGTGCGGTGATCGACGAGGTCGTCGCCATAGAGCGAATTCAGATGCCGTTCGGCGATCGCCATGCCGACCGCGGTGGCGAGTCCTTGCCCCAGCGGGCCGGTGGTCGTCTCGACGCCTTCGAGCTCAAAATTCTCCGGATGACCGGCACACGGGCTGCTCAGCTGGCGAAAATTGCGGATGTCCTCGATCGTCGGGCGCGCATAGCCCGCAAGGTGCAGCGTGGCATAGGCGAGCATCGAACCATGCCCCGCCGACAGGACGAATCGATCGCGGTCGGGCCAGTGCGGATCGGTCGGGTCGAAGCGCAGATAATCCGAATACAGGACCGTCGCGACATCGGCCATGCCCATCGGCATCCCCGGATGGCCGCTGTTCGCGGCCTGGACGGCGTCCATCGCAAGCGCGCGGATCGCGTTGGCGAGCTGACGTTCGGGCAGTGTCATAAGTCCCCCGGAAAAGGATAGGCAGTTGGCGGGATTCGGTGGGGACAGCCCTTTGCGGGGGGATGCCGCAGAGTCAACCGCTGTGGGCAAGAAATGCGCGCTTGAGGGCGCAATATTGCGCTGCTACGCCATGCATCATGGAACTCGACGAAGCCAGTCTCGCCATCGGCCGTATCGAGCGGGCGCTCAGCCGGATGGAAAAGGCGCTGACCGATCGCGCCGCCCGCCCGGCCGCTGCCCCCGCCGTTTCGGCAACCCCCTTGCCCCCTGCCGAACAGTCGGCGCTCAAGGCCGAAGTCGCGGCGGTGATCGGCGAACTCGACCGGCTGATCGCGGAAGCCGACCGTGGCTGACGTCAAACTCACCATCGCCGGACGCCCGTATGACGTGCATTGCGCCGACGGGCAGGAGGCGCAGCTGATCCAGCTTGCGAGCATCGTCGACACCAAGGCGCGCGGCATCCAGGGCGGCACCGAAGTGCGCCAATTGCTGTTCGCGGCGCTGATGCTCGCCGACGAGACGCAGGACGCGCAGACCAAGGCCGGCAGTGCCGAACCGCAGCTCGATTCGCTGCGCGCCGCGATCGCGCTCGCCGAGAGCCGCGAAACGGCAGCACGCGACGAGCTACGCGCCGCAATCTCGCGCGAGTCGGCAGCGCTCGCCGAAGCGAAAAAAGCCGCGGACGGCGAGCGAGCGGCGCTCGATGAACTCGAAAAGCTGCGTCAGGGCGCGCCCGTCGTCCCCGCGCCGGCAGCGCCCGCGCACGGACGCGCGCTCGGCCAGATTGCCGACCGCATCGAGTCGCTGGCGACGAAAGTCGAGCAAATCCCTTGAGGAAGCGCGGCCGCCCCCCTACATAGGGGGCGGCGGGTACTGCCCGGCACGAGCTTTTGCGAAAATCCCTGAGGCGATACATCATCCTAGGGGGCTGTCCCTGCCCGGACCCTGGTCCGACGTATATGGTCCCCACCTGACGTTACTGGCGTCAGAGGATCTTCCAGCAAACGACCCACGGTGGTCCCGCCAACCACTTGATGAAGGCAGAGAGAAGGCGATGACCGACCCGTCCGCCGACCTGCCGAACCAAAAGCAGCATTTGCGCGAGAAACTGCGCTTTCGGCGGCGCCATTTCGTCGCCAATCTCGACGAATTCACACGCTTTGCCGCCTTTCGGGCGCTGCCCGCGCCGCTGGAGGCGCTGGTGGCCACGCATGCCGTGACCGGCGCCTATGCGGCTTGGGGCGACGAGCCCGATATTCTGCCGATGCTCGCGGATAGAGCCGAAGCCAACGAAATAGCCCTTCCCCATCACGCCGGCCGGGTGGAGACGATGACCTTTCGCCGCTGGCGCCCCGCCGACCCGCTTGCGAAGGGGCCTTGGGGAACACGCCAACCCGCGAGCAGCAGCGATTCGGCGACGCCGGCCCTGATCTTCTGCCCGCTGGTCGGATTCGACCGCAGCGGTGGCCGCATCGGCCAGGGCGGCGGCCACTACGACCGCTGGTTCGCCGCGCATCCCGACGCCTTGCGCATCGGCGTCGGCTGGTCGGTGCAGGAAATCGACGCGACGCCGATCGAACCCACCGACATGGCGCTCGACGCCGTGCTGACCGAACAGGAATTTATCGTGACCGGAGACCGTTTGTGACCCCTCAGCCGCAGCCCAGCTGGCGCAAACCCGCCGGCATGTTCCTGATCATGGTGCTGATCATCGTCTGGGCGGGGCTGGTCGCCAGCCTGTCGCCCTGGGTCGGGGATTGGCCGGTGCTGGTCCAGGCCTTGTTCTACCTGACCGCAGGGATCGCCTGGATATGGATCCTGCCGCTGAAGCGGCTGCTGCGCTGGATGGAATTGGGGCGGTGGCGCGGCTGATACAGCCGCGCCAATCCACAGTTTTCGCTTCGGAAAGCTTCCCAAGACGCGGTGGCCATTCCGTCCGAAAATGGAAGGAATGGCGCGAGTGACGGGGCTCGAACCCGCGACCTCCGGCGTGACAGGCCGGCACTCTAACCAACTGAGCTACACCCGCGTGTGCTTGGGAGCAGCGCCAATATGCGCCGCGCTCTTGCCTGTCAACCGTCGCTTTCGGGGTGGGTGCGATTTAATCGGTCGTGCATGTCGTCGACTGTGGTGAGCGTGCCGCGCTCGAACAGGAAACCGGCGAGATCGGGCGTTCCGGTCGACTGCAGCACGGTCTGGAGGATCAGCAATAAGGGCACCGCGAGCAGCGCGCCCGGCGCGCCCCACACCCAACCCCAGAAGCTCAAGGACACCAGAATCAGCAAAGGATTGATCGTCAGCCGCCGCCCGAGCACCAGCGGGGTGATCAGATTCGCCTCGATCGTGTGCACCCCGATGAAGATCAGCGCCGGCAGCAGCGCGATGCCGACCGCATCGAAGGTCATCAGCCCGCCAAGCCCGAGCAGGGTCGCCGCGACGATCGGCCCCAGATAGGGCACGAAATTGCACAAGGACACGATGCCGCCCCACATGAAGGGCGACGGCATGCCGAGCGCCCAGAGCAACAGCGACACCAGCAGCCCGAGGATCGCGTTGATCATCGTGATCGTCGCCAGATAGTCGGCGGTCGCATCGACGACATTCTGGATCACCCGTGCGGTCTGCATCGCGCCGTCGAAGCTGCCGCGCCGCCGAATCGTGCCCTTGCGCAACCGGGTCCAGCCGGCGAGGAAGAAAAAGATCACCAGCACCGCGAAGAACAGCTGGATCGCCGCGGTCGGGGCCGAGGTGATGAAATAGTCGACGACCGACGACGGTGCCTGCGCCGCGACCGCCTGCGCCGTAGCCTCGGTCCCGCTCGCCACCGACATCAAGGTGCGGTCGACGAATTTCTGCAGTGTCGAATAGAAATCGATCAGCGGCGCGAGATTGCTCTGGATGCGCGGGATCGATTCGGGAAGCCGCGCAAACCAGCCGGTCGCGGGGACGACGATGATCGCCAGCGCCGCATTGACCAGCATCAGGAAGCTTGAAAGCGCGAGGAACGACGCCAGCGCCGACGGCACCCCGCGCCGCTCGAGCCATTCGAGCAGCGGCACCAACGCGATCGCGATGACGATCGCGGCGGTCAGCGGCAGGAAGAATTCGGCCCCCGCCTTGAGCGCGAAGGGAAAAGCGAGGCAGAAAGCCGCGCCAATTATCAGCGTCAGCGCCGCGAGCAGGCGATCGCGGCGAAAATCGTCGATCTCGATCTGTTGCAGCGGATTGATGCGCGGCGCGCGTGCATCCTTATCCCCCCGATCCTCGGCCACGCGCCATATCTCCCTGTTAACCCGTCCTTCCTACGCCAGCTTCACGACCGGCGCCAGACGGCTCGCATCGGCCGGCCCAAACGGACTTCTGTCCAACTCTGGGCCAGAATCGCACTTTCTAACGGGGGCTTAACCAGAAATTTTCCTTTTTCGCCGATTGAGGGGTCACGGACCAGCCAATCGGAGTCAAAGATCATGGTGAATGCGCCTGTGGGGGGCGCGCTGCATCAGTATCGCATCCCTGCCATTTCTATTCTCGCGCTTGCCATTGCGCTCGCCCTGCCGATGCAGGCCCAGGCCGCCGGCACCCGCGCGGGTTCGACGATCAGCAACACCGCCAGCGCCAGCTATGACGCCGGCGGCGGCACCCAGACGATCGATTCGAACAAGGTCGACCTGCGCGTCGACGAACTGCTCGACGTCACGGTCGATTCGAGCGACCCCGCCGACGTCCCGACGACGCCCGGCGCGACCGCGCAATTGCTCACCTTTTCGGTCACCAACAACGGCAATGGCGAAGAAAGCTTCGCGCTTTCGACGATCGCCAACGGCGGCGGCGATGATTACGACCCGACGGTCACGCAAATCTACATCGATAACGGCGACGGCGTCTTCGATGCCAACACCGACACGCTTTATACGCCGGGCGCCAACGACCCGACGCTCGATCCCGATAAAAGCGTCACGATCTTCGTGCTTTCGACCACGCCCGGCGGCGTCGGCGACGGCAATCGCGGCACGGTAAGCCTGGTTGCCGCGGCGAAGACGGGCACCGGCGCGCCCGGCACCAGCTTTGCCGGCCAAGGCGACGGCGGCGGCGATGCCGTCGTCGGCTCGACCGGTGCCGACGGCCAGGACCAGGGCGCCTATGTCGTCTCGGCTGCGACGGTTTCGCTCGTCAAATCGGCGGTCATCGTCGATCCGTTCGGCGGCAGCGAGCCGGTTCCCGGTGCAACGATCACCTATACCATCGTCGCGACGGTCGCCGGGAGCGGCGCGGTGAACGGCCTCGCCATCACCGACAATATTCCCGCCGACACCAGCTATATCGCGAGTTCGATTACCCTCGGCGGTACCGGGCTGACCGACGCGGCCGATGCCGATGCCGGCGATTACAACGGCACGCGGGTCAATGTCGCGCTCGGCACGGTTGCCGGCGGCCAGACCCGTACTGTCACCTTCCGAACCAAGATCGATTAATGGAGCAGAACATGCGCCTGTTTTTCCTAGCGTTCGCCGCGGCAATCCTGCCCGGCCAGGCTCTGGCGGCCAATCAGGTCGCGCTCGACAACAATGTGTTCGTCGAACGTGTCTCGACCGACGCCACCGGCAAGCAGCGCGTGCTGCTCGAAGAGCCGAAGGTCGTCGTTCCCGGCGACCGCCTGGTGTTCGTGCTCAACTATCGCAACGCGAGCGCGCAGCCGGCGGACAAGTTCGTGATCACCAACCCGCTGCCCGCGGCGGTCCGTTTCGCCGACGCCGGCGACACGCGGCCGTTCGTTTCGATCGACGGAGGCAAGACGTGGGGTCTGCTTCCCGAAATGACCGTGCGGCAGGCCGACGGGACGGTGCGTGCGGCGCAGCCGGGCGACGTCACGCACATCCGCTGGGCGTTCCAGAAGCCGATCCCGGCGGGCGGAACTGGCAAGCTGATGTTCCGTGGAGTTGTCAAATAAGCGTTTAAAATAAGCCGCCTAACGGTTGCCGGCGGTGGGGAAAGGCAACCAACCAAAGCCCAGGAGTTCAGCTGATGACCAAGCTGACGAATATGGGCACCTTGGGTCTGGCGGCGATTGCAACTTTCGCCTCCGCGCCGGCGTTCGCCGCCGGCACGACCGCTGGTGCCTCGATCACGAATACCGCCACCGTCGATTTCCAGGTCGGTGGTGTGAGCCAGGTTCAGCAAAGCGCGTCGGACACTTTCGTGGTCGACCGCAAAATCAACCTGCTCGTCGAGGAAGTCGGCACCGTAACGACCAACGTCGTTCCGGGGCAGACCAACGCGATCACGACCTTCCAGTTGACCAACCAGTCGAACGAAGGGCTCGACTTCCTGCTCGCGGCCACCCAGATCACCGGCGGCACGGCGGCGCATGGCGGCACCGACAGCTTCAACGCGAGCAATATCCGGATTTATCGCGACAATCCGACGACAGGCACGGTCGGCAGTTGGGACGCGGGCGACGCCCTTGTCACCTATGTCGACGAACTGGCCGCTGATGCGATCACGCGTCTCTTTGTGCTCGCGGACATCCCCACCGGTCTCGCCAACGGCTCGGTTGCGGGTGTGCAACTGCGCGCCACGGCCCGTGAAGGCGGTGTTGTCGGTACGCAGGGTGCGGCGGTCAGCCAGACGGCGGGGGCCAATACGGCGGCCAAGGATACGGTCTTTGCCGACGGCATCGGCGTCAACGACGCCAATCGCGACGCGTCGCACAGCGACGACGACGATTATACGGTGCAGACGGCGACGCTGACGGTCACCAAGACCAGCCGCGTCATCTCCGATCCGTTCAACCTGACCTCAAACCCGAAAATGATCCCGGGCGCGACGGTCGAATATTGCATCGCGGTGGCCAATAGCGGCAGCGCCGATGCGACGAGCGTGTCGATCAGCGATAGCGTGCCGACGCAGTTGACGTTTACCGCCAGCACGATCCTGCTCAACGGGACGGTCACGTCGGGGACGTGTAACGCCGATGGTGCGGCGGGGGGCAGCTATGCCGCGCCCGTCGTGTCGGGGACGATCGCCACGGTGGCGGCGGGCGCGACGCGCACGCTGGTCTTCCGCGCAACCGTCAACTGATCGCGGAAAAAGGAAAGGGCAGCGACGCCGGACTGGTTCCGGCGGCGCTCCCCCCTTGCCTGAGCGCCCATGACCCTTTTCCCGAAATGCCTGGCATTTGCGACCGCGCTGGTCGCGGCAGTGACGCTGCCCGCGGCGACGGGACGCGCCCAGACGATTTCCAATACCGCGTCGGCCGAATGGACCGCGAGCGGCCGGACCAGCCAGGCGCTGTCGAACCGCGTCGATGTGACGGTGACACCGCGCCCGCCCGAGCGGCCGACGATCCGCACCTATCGCCTGACCAACAACCTCGGTTCGGTGTCCGCGCCGGTCGTCCCGACCCGCTGCCAGGGCAATAGCGGAACCAGCCTGATCGAACCCGCCGGCGCCTTCGCCGCCTTGCCGACCGATCCCGCCTCGCTCGAGCCGACCGGACGTTTTCACGCCGGTGAAGTGCTCGTGGTCGGCGTGACGTTGGCCGCCGCCAACAGCGATCCCAATGCGCGCGACACGCTCGATGTGACGCTTGAGCTTGAAAATGGCGATCGCGAGCGCATCACCTTGTCCGAAACCGCTGTAAACAGCGGCGAATTCGTCGGCATCATCAACACGATCAGCATTCCGCCGGCGCTGGTCGCGGGCGACTGCCGCCTGTCGGTCGCGCCGGGCTCGACCGTTACCATGCGCGTCAGCGACGCCGTTCAGGCCGACCTGGTCGCGACCGCCGAGATCAGCTTCCTCGTCGATCCGTTCGGCATCGTCTTCGACAGCGGCGACGGCGCCCCGGTCGCGGGCAGCCGCGTGACGATCGTCGACGCCGCGACCGGCCAGCCAGCGCGCGTGTTCGGCGACGACGGCGTGTCGAGCTATCCGTCGAGCGTCATCACCGGCCAGAGCGTCACCGACAGCGGCGGCACCGTCTATAATTTCCCGCCCGGGGACTATCGCTTCCCCTTTGTCGCGCCCGGTACTTATCGCCTGATCGTCGAGCCACCGGCCCCCTTCACCGCGCCATCGACCGCCGATCCCTCGGCGCTGGCCGGTTTCCGTCGTCCCGACGACGGTTTGCCCTATACGATCACGACCGGCAGCTACGGCGCGGCGTTCACACTCAGCGATCCGGCGCCGGTGCGGATCGACATTCCGGTCGACCAGCCCGGCGGCGAACTGATCCTGCGCAAGACCACCTCGACCCAGGTCGCGGTGCCCGGCGACGTGATCCAGTACCGGATCGAAGTGTCGAACCGCGACGCGCGACGCGCCACCGGTGTGGTGACGGTGCGCGACGCGCTGCCCAAGGGGATGCGCCTGCGCCTCGACACTGTGCGCGCCGATGGTGCGCGTATCGATCCCGTCGTGGCCGGAAACGGTCGTGAGTTCAGCATCACCCTGCCCGCGCTTGCGCCGGCTCAGCGGGTGCTGATCACCTATCTGGCCGAAGTCATCGTCTCGGCACAGCCCGGAAACGCGCTCAACCGCGCCACCGCGACCGACAATCGCGGCGCGACGAGCAACGTGTCCGAGGCGACGGTGTCGATCAAGCGCGACCAACTCGGCGACCGAATGACGATCATCGGGCGCATCACCGACGGCGGCTGCGGCGTGAACCCCGGCAAGGCCGCGGGAATCGGCGGCGTGCGCGTGATGCTGCAGGACGGCAGCTATGCCGTCACCGACCAGGACGGCCGCTATCATTTCGAGGGCGTGCGCCCGGGCCTGCATGTCGTGCAAATCGACCCGTCGACGCTGCCGCTCGACCGCGAACCCGTCGATTGCGCGCGCTCCACGGCAAGCGCGGGCAGCGCGATCTCGCGCTTTGTGCAGGGCCGCGGCGGTTCGCTGAAGCGCGCCGATTTCCGCGCCATCGCCAGCGCCCCGCGCGCTGCGCCCAACCTTCAGACTGTCGAGGCGCCCGTGGTGCTCAGCGATCCCGAAGCTGCGGGCGCCAATCGCGACTGGCTGACCGGTCAGGCCCCCGGCATCGCCTGGCTGTTCCCCGCCCCCGACCATAATCCGCGCTCCAAGGCCGTGCGTGCCGCGATCAAGCATGCGCCGGGCCAGAGCGTCGCACTGACAATCAACGGCAAGCCGGTCGATCCGCTGAGCTTCGAAGGCACGAGCAAGTCCGCCGACGGCCAGGTCGCGGTCAGCCTGTGGCGCGGGGTCGAGATTCGCGAAGGCGAGAACAGCCTCGTCGCCACGGTCAAGGACAGCAACGGCGTGACCGTCGAAACACTCGAACGCCGCGTCCATTATTCGATCACCCCGATGCGCGCCGCGCTGATCCGCGAAAAATCGGTGCTGATAGCCGACGGCGTGACACGCCCGGTGCTCGCGGTCCGCCCGACCGACCGCGACGGCAAGCCCATCCGCAGCGGCCTGACCGGCGATTTCAGCGTTCCCGCCCCTTATTACCCCGCGGTCGAAGCCGATGCACAGCAGGCGCGCCAGCTCTCGGGGCTCGAACGCGCGCGACCAGTGTGGAAGATCGATGGCGACGACGGCATCGCCTATATCGAGCTCGAGCCGACGACCGCGTCGGGCACGCTGACGATCGATTTCGCGTTCCGCGACGACAAGGTGACGCGCAACCAGACGATCGAAACCTGGCTCGATCCCGGCGATCGCCCGTGGACCGTCGTCGGTTTCGCCGCAGGGACGATCGGCTACAACACGCTCGACGACCGCATGGAGCCGGTGGCCGAAACGCTCGACGATCTGAACGGCGACGCGCGCCTCGCGCTCTATGCCAAGGGCCGGGTGCGCGGTAAGTGGCTGATGACGCTGGCTTATGACAGCGACAAGGACAAGGACGACACCCGTTTCGGCGGCGTGATCGACCCGCGCGCCTATTACACCATCTACGCCGACCGCAACGAGACGCGCTACGACGCCGCCTCGGTGCGCAAGCTCTATCTGCGCCTCGAACGCCCGCAATTCTATGCGATGTTCGGCGATTTCGAGACCGGCATTTCGGAACCGCAGCTCGCCCGCTACCAGCGCGCGCTGAACGGCGGAAAAGCCGAATATCGCGGCAAGAATGTCGCGGCGACCGCGTTCGCCGCTGATACGCCGTACCGCTTCCGCCGCGACGAGATCCAGGGCAACGGCCTGACCGGCCCGTATCAGCTGGGCGCCAAGGACATCCTGCCGAACAGCGAGCGGATCGTGATCGAGACGCGCGACCGACTGCATAGCGAGCGGATTATCGAAACGCGCAGCCTGACGCGGCATATCGACTATGATATCGACTATTTCGCGGGCACACTGCGCTTCCGCGAGCCCGTGCTCAGCCGCTCGTCGGGGCTCGACCCGCAGTTCATCGTCGCCGAATATGAAGTCGACGGCATCGGCGAGCGTGTGCTCAACGCCGGTGGCCGCGTCAGCTATCAGTCGAACGATGAGAAGCTGCGCGTCGGCGCAACCTTCATCCACGACGAAGACAGCAACGCCAAGACCAACCTTGGCGGCGTCGATGCGCGCTATCGCCCGAACATCGACACCGAAATCCGCGCCGAGCTGGCGGTCAGCGATGCCTCGGCCAAGGCCGGCAGCGCGGTCGCCGCTGCCGGGCGCGCCACCGCCTGGCTGATCGAGGCCGAGCATCACAGCAGCACGATGGATGTGCTCGCCTATGTCCGCGAACGCGAAACCGGCTTCGGCGCCGGCCAGCTCAACCGCGGCGAGGACGGCACGCGCAAATTCGGCGTCGATGCCCGGTTGCGCGCCACCCGTACGCTGTCGGTTACCGGCAGCGCCTGGCAGGAAGATTATCTCGACATCGGGTCGCGCCGCCGCGCTGCGCGCGCGCTGGTCGAGTATGACAATGGCACCACCGTCGCCCGCGCCGGGCTGACCCACGCCGACGACCGACTGTCGGACGGCACCGGCAACACCTCCAACATCGTGCAGTTCGGCGCGACCCAGCGCCTGTTCGAAAAGCGCCTCGAACTCGACGCGCAGACCGAGTTCGCGCTCGGCGGCAAGGATGCGAGCGTCGATTTCCCGACCCGCCACCGTTTGGGCGCGCGTTTCGCGGTAACCCGCGACGTCAACCTCGTCGGCAGCTACGAGATCGCCGACGGCGACACGATCAAGGCGCGCACCGCGCGGCTTGGTTTCGATCTGGCGCCCTGGGCTGGTGCCCGCTTGCTCGCGACCGCGAACCAGCAGGAAATCGGCGAATATGGCCCGCGCAGCTTCGCGGCCTATGGCCTCTCGCAATCGCTCCAGCTCGGCAAGAAGCTGACGGTCGATATTTCGGTCGATGGCAATCGCACGCTCGGCGGCATCCGCGCCGGCGACGTGCTCAACGTCGACCAGCCGGTCGCCTCGGGCGGTTTCCTGGGCGGAAACGGTACGCTGACCGAGGACTTCCTCGCAATCAGCACCGGCGCGACGTATCGTACCGAGCGCTGGACGCTGACCGGGCGCGCCGAATATCGCGATGGCGAGCTTGCGAACCGTTACGGGTTGACGCTCGGCGGCCTCCGCCAGCTCGGCGAAGGCCGTGCGCTCGGCGCGCTCTTCACTTACGCCAAGGCGAGCGGTGTCGGCACCGTGCCGACCACCGAGGTCATGAGCTTCGAGATGAGCTGGGCGCACCGCCCCGCCGAATCGCGCGTGTCATGGCTCAACAAAAGCGAATTTCGTTCGGACAAGGTCCGCGATGCCATCGCCGGCCAGCCCGGCCCGATCGGCGGCGGCGCGCTGACCATCGACGGCGACGCGACGAGCCGCCGCGCACTCAACAGCCTGTCGGTGAACTGGACCCCGATGGGCAATCGCGATCTGGACGGCCGCCGCAGAGACGACCGGATGTGGTATGAGCGCGGCGAGTTCGGCTTCTTCTGGGGCACGCGCTATAATTTCGACAAGTTCGGCGCGGACGACGTCAAGGGCTGGTCGAACCTGCTCGGCGCCGATTTCCGTTTCAACCTCGGCGAACATATCGATGTCGGCGCGTCGGGCACCGTGCGTGTCGGTACCGGCGGCGACACGGTCAGCTGGGCGGGCGGGCCGACGGTCACGCTGGCGCCGATGAAGAACGCCAATATCACATTGGGTTACAACTTCTCGGGCTTCCACGACCGCGATTTCGAAGACAGCCGCTATTCGCGGTCGGGGGCCTATGTGACCTTCAAGCTGAAGTTCGACCAGACGAGTTTTCAGGGGCTGGGGTTGTAAATCGACGCCGCCCCTTACCTTTCGTCACCCCGGACTTGATCCGGGGTCCCGCTGATCAGTTTCGCAAAGCGGGATGCCGGATCAAGTCCGGCATGACGAAAATAGGAAGCGGTTAGTCCGCGAACAGCAGAACCGGCGTCTCGACCAGCTTCTTGAGCGCCTGGACATAGCTCGCGGCGTCCCAGCCATCGACGACGCGGTGGTCGCAGCTGATCGACAGATTCATCAGCTTCGCGCGGCGAATCTCGTCGCCGTCGAACACGGGCCGCTCGACGATCTTGTTCGGGCCGATGATCGCGACCTCCGGCCGGTTGATCACCGGCGTCGTCGCGATACCGCCGAGCGGACCGAGCGAGGTCACGGTCAGCGTGCCGCCGGTCAGTTCCTCGACCTTCGCCTTGCCGGTGCGCGCAGCTTCGGCCAAGCGCGTGATTTCACTCGCGAGTTGCCAGACATTCTTGTCCTGCGCGTCGCGGATCACCGGGACCATCAGTCCAGCGTCGGTCTGCGTCGCCATGCCGAGATGTACCGCGCCATAACGCGTCACCACGCCGCCCTCGTCGTCGTAGCGCGCATTGATCATCGGGAATTGCGGGATGGTGCGGCAGATTGCGACGATCAGGAAGGGCAGCATTGTCAGCTTGGGACGGCCGCCGCGATTGGCATTGAGGTCGGCGCGCATATCCTCCAGCGCCGTGACGTCCATTTCCTCGACATAAGTGAAGTGCGGGATCGCGCGTTTCGACGCCGCCATATTCTCGGCGATCTTGCGGCGCATGCCGATGACCTTGATCGGCTCGTCGGCGCGCGCGCGGCTCGCGCCGGGGGCATGATAGCCCTGCCCGCCGCTGTAGCGGAGAAAGGCGTCGAGGTCGGCATGGCGGATGCGGTCGCCCTCGGCGTGGATCTGGCCGAGATCGACGCCAAGATCCTTGGCGCGCGCGCGGACAGCGGGAGACGCGAGGACCTGACGATCGTGTGCGGGCGCGGCTACCGGGGCCAACACAGGTGTAGGAGCCGGCGCAGGCGTCGCAGCGGGAACCGGCGCAGCGACTTCGGCAACCGACGCTTCCTCGGCACCCGGCGTTTCCGCGACGATTTCTTTCTCGACCGGCGTGTCGGCGGGCGGCGCTTCGATCTCGCCATCCCCATCGCCGTCGGTCTCGATCACCGCGAGGGTCGACCCGATCGGGATCAGGTCGCCGACCTCGCCCGCCAGTTCGACGACCACACCCGACACGGGCGATTCCATTTCGACGGTCGCCTTGTCGGTCATCATGTCGGCAAGCTGGGCGTCTTCCTCAACACGCTCGCCGACCTTCACATGCCAGGCGACGATTTCGGCTTCGGCGATGCCTTCGCCGATATCGGGCAGACGGAATGAATAGCGGGCCATGACGTCAGTCCTTCAAAATCTTGGTGAGCGCAGTCGCGATACGCACCGGGCCGGGAAAATAGGCCCATTCGAGGCTGTGCGGATAGGGCGTGTCGAAACCAGTGACGCGTTCGACCGGCGCCTCGAGATGGTAGAAGCAGCGTTCTTGGACGAGCGCCGCAAGCTCGGCACCGAAGCCCGAGGTGCGCGTCGCCTCGTGGATGATCAGGCAGCGCCCGGTCTTTTGCACCGAGGCCTCGATCGCCCCGATATCGAGCGGCAGCAGCGTGCGCAGGTCGATGATCTCGGCGTCGATGCCCATTTCCTCGACGATCGTCTTGGTGACATGGACCATCGTGCCATAGACGAGGATGGTCAGCGCTTCGCCGGCGCGAACCGTCGCGGCCTTGCCGAGTTCGATGCGATAATGACCCTCGGGAACCGCGCTCGCTTCATGCTTCGACCAAGGCTCGACCGGGCGGTCGTAGTAGCCGCTGAACGGGCCGTTATAGATGCGCTTGGGTTCGAGAAAAACGACGGGGTCGTTATCCTCGATCGCCGCGATCAGCAGGCCCTTGGCATCATAGGGGTTCGACGGGATGACCGTCTTCACGCCGCAGATATGCGTCATGATGCTCTCGGGCGACTGGCTGTGGGTCTGACCACCGAAGATGCCGCCGCCGAAGGGGGTGCGCACCGTCATCGGGCAGATGAAGTCGGCCGCCGAGCGATAGCGCAGCCGTGCGGCCTCGCTCACCAGTTGGTCGAGCCCCGGATAGATGTAATCGGCGAACTGGATTTCGGGGACCGGGCGCAGGCCATAGGCGCCCATGCCGACCGCGACGCCGATGATGCCGCATTCGTTGATCGGCGTGTCGAAGACGCGGGTCTTGCCATGCTTTTTCTGCAGGCCCGCGGTGGCGCGGAACACGCCGCCGAAATAGCCGACGTCCTCGCCCATCACGACGGTGTTGGGGTCGCGTTCGAGCATGACGTCCATGGCGCTGTTGATCGCCTCGATCATGTTCATGGTCTTGGTGGTCGCTTGAGTCTCGGGGGCCATCATTCGGGCTTCCAATTGGGGCCGAATTTGGCCTCTTGCTCGGCGAGCATCTGATCGCATTGTTCCTTGAGGTGCCAAGGCATCTCCTCAAACACGTCCTCGAACATGGTCTCGAACGGCTGATGCATGCCGTGGCCAAGAATACCGAGCTTTTCCGATTGCTTCTGGGTCGTCTTGACCAGATCGTCGAGTTCGGTGCGCTGCGCCGCGTGACGGTCTTCATCCCATTCGCCGAGAATGATCAGATGCTGCTTCAGCCGCGCGATCGGGTCACCGAACGGCCAGATCGTCGGCTCATCGGACGGGCGATAGGCGCTCGGGTCGTCGGAAGTGCTGTGGCCTTCGCTGCGATAGGTGAAATGCTCGATCAAGGTCGGGCCATTGTTGGTGCGTGCGCGATCCGCCGCCCATTGCGTCGCGGCGTAAACCGCGAGCGGGTCATTGCCGTCGATGCGCAGCCCGGCAATGCCATAACCAACCGCACGCGCGGCAAAGGTCGTGCGCTCGCCGCCAGCGAAGCCCGAGAAGCTCGAAATCGCCCACTGGTTGTTGACGACGTTGAAGATCACCGGCGCGTTGTAGACGGTCGCAAAAGTCAACGCCGAGTGGAAATCGCCCTCGGCCGATGAACCTTCGCCGCACCAGACGGTCGCGATCCGGCTGTCGCCCTTCGATGCCGAGGCCATCGCCCAGCCCACCGCCTGCGGATATTGGGTCGCCAGATTGCCCGAGACGCTGAAGAAACCGTGCTCGGGTGCCGAATACATGATCGGCAGCTGGCGGCCCATTAGATGGTCGCCGCGGTTCGAGTAGATCTGGTTCATCATCTGGATCAGCGGATAGTCGCGCGTGATCAATATGCCCTGCTGGCGATAGCTGGGGAAGCACATGTCCGACCGGTCGAGCGCCATGGTCGAGGCGACCGAGGTCGCCTCTTCGCCGGTACATTTCATGTAGAAGCTGGTCTTGCCCTGGCGCTGGGCGCGGAACATGCGATCGTCGAAGGCGCGAACGAGCATCATGGTGCGCAGCATCGCGCGGAGACGCTCGGGCGCGATCTTCGGATCCCACGGCCCCTTCGCCACCCCGTCGAAATCGAGCACGCGGACGAGGCCGTAGCACAGCTCGCGCATCGCATCGGGTTTGGTGTCTTCGCTGGGGCGCGGGGTCGCATCGACGGAGGGCACCGCGATATCGCCGAAGTCGGGGGTGTCGCCCGGACGATAGCGCGGCTCGGGGATATGGAGCGACAGCGGCGGCAGGTTGCTCGCCGGCATCCGAGGCGTCTCGGGCATATCTTCTTCCCTTTTGGCGCGAATCAACGCACCTAGTTATATTTCAACGTGGCGACATATTATTACCGTCTCCACAGGATTGCAACGCCGGCGTCAGACCGCCACCGGCGCTGAAATATGCGCTTGCGGGGCATAGGCTTCGACCGCGAAATCCTCGAATTTATAGTCGAAAATGCTCGGAGGCCGGCGAAGGATGCGCAGTTTCGGCGCCCCGCCGGGAATGCGCGACATCTGCTGTTCGACCAGGTCGGCGTGATTGAGATACAAATGCACGTCGCCCCCGGTCCACACCAGTTCGTGCGCGTGCAGCCCCGCCTGCTCGGCGACCATGCGCGTAAGCAGCGCCGCCTCGAAGACGTTGAACGCGAAACCGAGGCCGAGGTCGCACGAGCGCTGGAAGAGCAGGCACGATAGCCCGCCATCGCTGCGGACGTGAAACTGATAGGTCATATGGCACGGCGGCAGCGCCATGCGGTCGAGATCGGCGACGTTCCAGCCGGTGAAGATATGGCGCCGCGACCCCGGATTGGTCCGGAGCGATTCGATGAGCGCCGCGATCTGGTTGTGCCCCTGCTCCGAACGGCGGAACAGCCCCTCACCCGCCGACTCGTAGCGCGGCCAGTTGACCCACTGGTGGCCATAGACCGGGCCGAGGTCGCCCCATTGCGCGGCGAAGTCGTCGTCCGCGATGATCCGCGCCTCGAAATCGGCGGCGTTGATGTCGTCGCCGGTCGCCTTGCGATATTTTTCAAGCGGCCAATCGGTCCAGATTTTCACCCCCTGCGTCACCAGCGACCGGATATTGGTGTCGCCGGTGAGGAACCACAAAAGCTCGCGCAGCGCGGTTTTCCAATAGACGCGCTTCGTCGTCAGCAGCGGGATAGCATCGTCCGCAAGCGAGAAACGCATCGTCTCGCCGAACAGCGAGCGCGTGCCGACGCCGGTGCGGTCGACGCGCTCGTCGCCCTCGACCCAGATGCGGCGCATCAGGTCGAGATATTGCAGTTCATAATGGATGGACTCAGGCAAGATTCGCTCCCGGCTTCACGTCATTGCTAGGCTTCATGCGACGAGGCGGCAAGACTCGCCCCCGATCCTCCATTGCGGGCCAATCCTGCCTTGGGCTTTGACCGGCGGCGGCGCATGAAGGCGCGTCATGACACGATATGAAACCATCGAGGCGCCGGGCGCGCAGCCGGCGTCGCCCGGCTTTGTGCCGCGCGACGACGAAGAAGAGTTGCCGCGGCTGCTGCTGCGCCCCTGCTTTCCGGTCGACGGCGAAATATTGCTGATCGCCGGATTCGACGCGTTCGACCGGTTGCTGTGCCTCGAACGCGCCGAAAGCGACCGCGCCGGGCGCTGTATCGTGCCGCCGCAGGTCTGGCGTGCTGCGCTCGATGCGAAACCCGCGCAGATCGTGATGGCGCACAACCATCCGTCGGGAATCGCGCGCCCGAGCGACGCCGACCTCGCCGCGACGCGCGAATCCGCGCGTTTCCTGACGCTGCTCGGCGTCACCCTGTCGGACCATATGATCTTTACCGCCGATGGACATTTCAGCTTTTGGCGTGCCGGATTGCTCTAGTTGCCGCAATCGTGGCGACTATGCCGATTGGCGCTTGAAGTTCGCAAGATGCACGTCTAGGGGACCGCTCTGCCTTCGCGGCGGCCCCAGGCCGTCCGCAAAGATCGGTCGGGGAGTAGCTCAGCCTGGTAGAGCACTGTCTTCGGGAGGCAGGGGCCGGAGGTTCGAATCCTCTCTCCCCGACCAGTTTCTTTTGCAATCATCACCCCCTTGTAACCTGACGGCAGACACCCTAGATTGGTGTTACGCCGCTGTGGTTTTCCCCCTTTCCATCGCGGCGCAGTGTCCCACCGAAAGGTGCGGGCGCGTCCTCCCTGGACCCTGGCCACCTCGTACTCCGGTACGAGGTGGTTTTTTATTGGGCAGTCGTTATTCGGCAGCTTGGGGCAGTGCCACGGCGCCCGGCCAGGCCCGCGCCACATCGCCCAACAACCCGTAAAACCAGTCGCTTAACGGACCCAGCTTGTCGGCGTCCGGCGACCGGTCACGGCGCAGATAGAGGCTGCGGTCGATCTCGATCTGCACGGCGTGTACGCCGCGATCGGGACGGCCGTGGCTGCGAATGATATGTCCGCCGGCATAGGGCTGGTTGCGCGACACCGGAACGCCCAGCCGCTCGGCTGCGGTGACTACCGTGTCGACCAACCAGCTGTCGGCCGTATCGCCGAAGCGGTCGCCGATGACGATCCGCGCGCCATGCCCCGCCTGCCCCACCGGAATCGACGGCATGCTGTGCAGGTCGATCAATATCGCGTGGCCATGGCGCCGGCGCGCGCCCTCCAGCGCGTCGGCGAGCGCATCGTGAAAGGGGCGATGCAACGAATCGAGCCGCCACGCGAGCCCCGCCCGGTCGATCGGCCTTTTCCATAAAGGCCCGACATCGGCGAGCCGCGTCGGCACGACGCCCAGCCCCGCGCGCTCCTTGCGGCCCGGCGCCGAATATTGCGGGCGCAGCGCGGGGGCGACTTCGCCCGGCGCCATCTGTCCTTCAGCGCGATTGCAATCGGCCACCGCGCGCGCCCACAACGCTTGCACCACGGACGCGCCGGCCTCGCCTGCGCGCGCGGCGATCAGGTCGGACCAGCTGTCCTCGAGCCGTTCGAGTTCGAGCCGCGTCGCGCGCGCCGCGGCGAGCAGTTCGGGCGGATAGATGCGCCCCGCATGCGCCACCGACACCACGATCGGCGTGGCTGCGGCGTCCGGACGCGTGACCGAAACGGCGTTGGTCGAAAGGAAAGGGCGCGTCATCGGCACGGGGTGGCAAAAATCCGGCGGAGAATCCAGCGCCGCCTGAATTTGTTAAGTTTGTGGCGCTATGGGACGGTTTCGATATAACGGTGTCGCCGCGTGAAGGCGCCGCCGTGGGACCTGGGGGCTGTTATCCGCATGATTCGCATATTGCTGGCCGAAGATGACGATGTAATGCGCGAATATCTCGCGCGGGCGCTGACCAGCGCCGGTTATCACGTCACCGCGGTCGATCGGGGGACCGAGGCGGTTCCCTATATCGATTCGGGCACCTTCGACCTGCTCCTGTCGGACATCGTCATGCCCGAAATGGACGGAATCGAGCTCGCGCAGCACGCTGCGAAGGTCGCGCCGCAAACGCAGGTCATGTTCATCACCGGTTTCGCCGCGGTTTCGCTGCGCGCCGAGGAAAATGTGCCGCAGGCGAAGCTGCTGTCGAAGCCGTTTCACCTCAAGGATCTGGTGCGCGAGGTCGACAATCTGTTCGGCCGCGCCGACCGTTCGAACCAACAATAAGGACGCCCGCTGCACCGAAGGGCTTGCCAAGCGGTGCGGGGCCTATTAGGGGGCGCGTCACCCCAAGGGATGGGCGTGTAGCTCAGTGGTAGAGCACTGTGTTGACATCGCAGGGGTCGCAAGTTCAATCCTTGCCACGCCCACCATTAAAAACGCCGCCACCCCAATGGGTTGGCGGCGTTTTTACTTTCCAGGTTCGTCGCGGTTTACGCCATGCCACGCGCCAGGTCGCCGCGCGACGCGTCGCCGATCTGGCTGCCCCCGTCGCAGTCGAGGATCGTCCCGGTGATATAGCCCGCAGCCGGGCTGCACAGGAACACCGCCGATTCGGCGACCTCCTCGACCTCGCCCCAGCGCTTCATCGCGATGCGGTCGAAATGCGACTGGCGCGACGCCGCGTCGGGCGCGAGCCGCGCCATGCCTTCGGTCCCCGCGATCGGTCCCGGCGAGATGCCATTCACGCGGACCTCTGGCCCCCATTCGAGGGCGAGAACGCGGATCAGCTGGTTGATCCCCGCCTTCGCGGCGCACGCGTGCGCCTGCAGCGCCGAGGCGTTGATCGCCTGCCCCGCGGTGATCGCGATCAGCGACGCGCCGGGACGGTTGAGCAGATCGTGGCAACCGCGGAACACGTTGAAGGTGCCGTTGAGGTCGATATCGACGACGGTACGGAAGGCGTTCGCCGACATGCCGAGCACCGGGGCAAGGAAATTGCCCGCGGCGCCCGAAATGACGATATCCATCGGGCCGAGCTTCTCGGCGACGGTCTCCATCACGCCGCGAATCGCGGCATAGTCGCGCACGTCGCCCGACAGGCCGATCGCGTCGTGCCCGATTTCAGCCGCGGCGCGCTGTGCCTTGTCGGGGTCGCGGCCTGCGACCGCGACCTTGGCGCCGAGTTGGGCAAAGCGTTTGGCGATACCCAGGTTGATGCCGCTGGTGCCGCCGGCGACGAACGCCGTCTTGCCCGCCAACAGATTATCGCGGAAACTGCTCATAGTCGTCCTCTCCCTGTCCTGAACGCATTCCGCCCGCATGGGGTTGACGGAATGGAATCGGTGGCCTTTTGAAACCCGACAAGACAGCAAGGATCAAATGATGGCAAGCGGCCCCACTTCGAACAGCTTCATCTCACAGCGGCTGAAGCTGCATTATGCCGATTGGGGCAATCAGGATGCGCCCCCGCTTTTGCTGGTCCATGGCGGGCGCGACCATTGCCGCAGCTGGGATTGGGTCGCCGAGAAATTGTGCGACCGCTATCACGTCATCGCGCCCGACCTGCGCGGTCATGGCGACAGCGCCTGGTCGCCCGACGGCAATTACGAGATCGGCGCCTTCGTCTACGACCTCGCGCAATTGATCCACCAGCTCGACCTCGCCCCGGTGACGATCGTTTCGCATTCGATGGGCGGCAATATTTCGACACGCTACACCGGCCTTTATCCGGAGAAGGTCAGGAAGCTCGTGTCGATCGAAGGCCTCGGCCCCTCCCCGGCGGTGCAGGAGGAGCGCACCAAGACCCCGTTCGACGAACGGATGCGCCAGTGGATCGCCGACAAGCGCCAGGCGGCGGGGCGGCAGCCCAGGCGCTATGCCACGCTCGACGAGGCGCTGGCGCGGATGATGGCCGAAAATGCCTATCTGACCGAGGAACAGGCGCGCCACCTGACAATTCAGGGCGCGAGCCGCAACGAGGACGGCAGCTGGAGCTGGAAGTTCGACAATTATCTGAACATCTGGACGATCTTCGACATGCCGCAGGAGGAGTTGCACAAGCTGTGGGCGAACATAACCTGCCCGACGCTGCTTCTCTATGGTGCCGACAGCTGGGCCTCGAACCCCGAAAAGGACGGGCGCATCCAATATTTCAAGACCGCGCAGGTCATCGAATTCGAAAACGCCGGCCACTGGCTGCACCACGACCAGTTCGACCGGTTCATGTCCACGCTAGACACTTTCCTCTAAACCGACCCCGGTTGCGCGCATGGGCGCGCGGTTGGGCGTCGAAATGACCTATTCGGGGCAATTGCCGGCACGGCAACGCGCTATCGCGGGCGGCGCTACGCTGGCCGTGGCGCTCGCCATCGGAATCGGGCTGGTCAGCGGACTCGATCTGGCCGTGGTGCGCAAGGCGAGCGAGACGATCCAAGCCTTCGCCCTGCCCGTTCCCCCGCCCGAGCCGCGAGCGGCTCCCGAAAGCAAAAACTCTAACGCGCCCGCCGGTGAGGCTTCGGCCGCCAACCGGCAAGCCAGGCCAGCGCCTCTCGAAGCGCCCAAGCCTATCGTCCCGCCCGTCAAGCCGCCCCCGGTCGCAGCGGCGCCCGAGGCGGAAAGCGGTAACGACGCATCGGCAGGGGCCGCGCCCGTCGCGGGGCCGGGTAGCGGCGCCGGCGGGCGCGGCGACGGCTTCGGCGCGGGCGGATCGGGCAGCGGCACCGGCGGCGGCACACGTCCGGTGTGGCGCAGCGGAACGATCGTCGACCGCGATTATCCCAAAGCGGCGCGCCGCGCCAAAATCGGCGGCGAGGTCGAGGTGCGCTTCACCGTCGAGCCAAGCGGTCGCGTCACCCGTTGCCGCGTCACGCGATCGAGCGGCGACGCGTCGCTCGACGCGACCACGTGCGGCCTGATCGAGGAACGCTTCCGCTTCCGGCCGGCAACCAACGCCCGCGGCGATGCGATCGCCAGCGAATATGGCTGGCGCCAGCGCTGGTGGCTCGAAGGCCGCTGATCGTCGCACCGATTGTAACAGAAGCCGCAACGAATATGAGAATGATTATCAATATGGATTGACAGTGCGAACGACTCTCAATAGCGGACCCCTCGCAACGAAGGGGAAATATTCCAATGTCCAACAATTCAGCGGCTCTCCCGAGGCTTCTCGCACTCTCGTGCGTCGGCTTCATCGCCACCGCGCCGGCCATGGCAGCCGATCTGGCCGACGATTCGTCAGCCGACGGCGAACAGGACCGCGATACGATCATCGTCAACGGCCAGCAGGTGCAGGTCGATACGCCCAAGGCGGTCGCTCCCTTGCTCGACACCCCGCGCTCGGTCGTCGTAGTCGACAAGCAGGTCATCAAGGAAACCGGCTCGGCCACGCTGGTCGAGGCATTGCGCACCGTTCCCGGCATCACCTTCGGCGCTGCAGAGGGTGGGAACCCGATCGGCGACCGCCCCTTCATCCGCGGTTTTGACAGCCAGGGCAGCACCTATCTCGACGGCGTGCGCGACATCGGCGCGCAGAGCCGCGAAGTATTCGCGGTCGAACAGATTCAGGTCGTGCGGGGTTCGGACTCGACGCTGGGCGGTCGCGGCAGCGCCGGCGGCTCGCTCAACATCGTGTCGAAAATGCCGCGCAACGAGAATTTCGTCGGCGGTTCGGTCACGGTCGGCACCGACAATTACAAACGCGTCACCGGCGACGTGAACTATGTCATCGGCAGCAACGTCGCGGTCCGCATCAACGGCATGTGGCACGATCAGGATGTCGCCGGTCGTGACGCGATCTTCCAGAAGCGCTGGGGTGTTGCGCCGTCGATCACGATCGGTGTCGAAGGTCCGACGAAGCTGACGGCCTCCTATTATCACCTCGATACCGACGAGCTTCCCGACAGCGGCATTCCGTATTTCTACACCATCGGCAACGCGCCGCTTGGCGACGTCGTCTTTTCCGAACCGCTGATCGGTACCGGCACGACGCGCGACGGCACCACGGGCACCGTCGCGCGCGACACCTTCTACGGGCTGGTCAACCGCGATTTCCGCGAGAGCAAGACCGACCAACTGACGCTGCGTTTCGATCATGATTTCGGCAACGGCATCAAGTTCCGCAACACGTCGCGCTACAACCACAATACGCAGGCCTATATCTACACGCAGCCTGACGACCAGCAGGGCAATGTGTTTGGAAACGCTGCCGCAGCGACACCTGCGAACATCACGGCCGGCGGCGGCTATGTGTGGCGCCGTGCCAACTCGCGCTATGGCTATACCGACAGCCTGACCAACCAGACCGACCTTTACGGCAAGTTCAGCACGGGCGGGATCGAGCACAGCTTTGCCACCGGCCTCGAACTGTCGTGGGAAAAAGCGCGCCGCGGCAGCTTCAACGTTACGACCCGCAATTTCGCGACTCCGGTCGCGAATCCGCCGGTAAACGCCGCAGCTTGCAACAATGTGCAGGTCGCGACGTTCAACTGCACCAGTCTTTTCAACCCGAATCCCAATGATCCGTGGGTGAATTATGCCAACGGCCTGTACACCGATATCGGACCGATCACGAAGACGCTGCCGATCCAGGAAACCCGCAATGACGGCACCACCAAGTCGGTCTATGCCTTCGACTCGATGGCGATCGGCGACGCGCTGATCGTGAACCTCGGCCTTCGGTTCGACAGCTTCAAATCGAAAGTGACGCCGGGCCAGGCCGCCACGGCAACGAGCACCTTCTCGCTCAGCCGCAAGGACGACATCGTCAACTACCAGGCGGGCGTAATCTACAAGCCCGTCGCGAACGTGAGCCTCTATGCCTCCTATGCGACATCGGCGACCCCGCCGAACAGCTTGCTGGGCGAAGGTCAGGAGGGGAACAGCCTTGGGACCACGAACACCCAGGCGGCCGTCGATCTGCTGAACTCGCTCAAGGTCGAGAAGACGAAATCCTATGAATTCGGGGCCAAGGCCGACCTGTTCGGCTCGCGGCTGTCACTCACGGCCGCGGCCTTCCAGACGGAAACCCAAAATGCCCGCGTGACCGGTGAAAACAACACCGTCCAGTTCATCGGCGAACGCAAGATCAAGGGTATCGAACTCGGCTTCAACGGCACGATCATTCCGGGCTGGACCGCCTTCGGCGGCTATTCCTATCTGGATGCGGAGATTGTCGATGGCGGCTTTACCGCGTTGACGGTCGCAGCCGTTCCCGGACAGGCTGCAAAGACCGTGCTGGTTCCTTCGGTCAACAACGGCAAGCAGTTCCCACAGACCGCCAAGCACAGCTTCACCATCTGGAGCAATGTCGAACCCACCAAAGGCCTGACGATCGGCGGCGGCGCCTTCTACACCAGCCGCGTCTTCGGCGGATATTCGGACAATCGTTCGGCGACACAAAATGCGGCGGGCGTGGTCACCATGAACCCGGCGACCAAGGTCGTCTATCGTACGATTCCCGGCTACTGGCGCTTCGATGCGCGGGTCGGCTACAAGATCAACGATCAGCTGGACCTGTCGGTGAACGTCAACAACCTGACCAACAAGGTCTATTTCAATCAGGCTTATACGGCGCATTATGCCGGTATCGCGCCGGGCCGTTCGGCGATTGCGACGCTGAACTTCAAATACTAGGCCGATCCGATGGCGACGCTCGACATTGAACGGCTGAAAGCGATGAGTGCGGACGAACTGTCCGCGCTGCTTTCCCCCGACAATGTCGAGCGGTCCGCCGTCATAAAGCTGGCCGCCGAGGCCGGTTTCGCCGACGCACAGGCGCTCTACGGCCAGATGCTGCTCGACGGCAGTGGCATCGTGCAGGATCAGCGCGCGGCGATCGGCTGGTTCCACAAGGCCGCCGAACAGGGCCATGCGATGGCGATCAACATGATCGGCCGTTGTTACGACCTTGGCTGGGGCGTTGCGATCGACAAGGCGCGCGCCGCCGAATGGTTCAGGATCGCCGCCGACAAGGGCCTCGACTGGGGCCTGTATAATTACGCCACCCTGCTCGCGCTGGGTCAGGGCGTGGCCGAGGACAAGCCGGCTGCGCTGGCGCTGTTCCGGAAGGCGGCGGCGATGGGCAACGCCAAGGCGATCAACTTCGTCGGCAGCTTTTACGAGGATGGCTGGGTCGTCGACCGCGACATGGCGGTCGCCGCCTATCATTATCGCCGTGCGGCCGAAGGCGGGGATTTTCGTGGGCGGTTCAATCACGCCAGAATGCTGGCGGACAACGGCGACGTCGATGGAGCACTTGCCTGGCTGGCGCGTGTCGGGGAAACCGCGACGCCGGCCTTTATGTCCAAAGCCGGTGCCTGGCTGGCCGCCTCCGACGACGAACGGCTGCGGTCCGAAGGCGTCGTTGCGCTGAACGGCCACAATTCAAAGGTCGGCGCGACAAATTGATTGTCCGCCATCCCTGTGGCAGCAGAGTTCTTCCTTTATATTCTGCCCTACGCGACCCAAGGCCCCACCTATGATGATTTCCGTCCCCAATCTTCTCGATGCCGAGGGCGTCGCCGCCGTCCGCGCGATCATCGATGCGGCGGACTGGATCGACGGAAATGCAACTTCCGGCCCTCAATCGGCACTGGCAAAGAAGAACGAACAGCTCGCAGAAGGCAGTCCGGCGGCCCGCGAAGCCGCAGCGATCATCCTGAAGGCGCTGGGCAATTCCCCCTTGTTCTTTTCAGCCGCGCTGCCGCTCAAAGTCTATCCGCCGCTGTTCAATCGTTATGGCGAGGGTCAGACATTCGGCACCCATGTCGACAATGCGATCCGCATCCAGCGCGGGTCCGACTTCCGTTTGCGCAGCGACCTGTCGGTCACGCTCTTCCTCGAAGATCCTGACGCTTATGACGGTGGTGTCCTCACCATCGAAGATGTTTTCGGTTCACAGCAGGTCAAGCTGCCGGCCGGCCACGCGGTCGTCTATCCTTCGTCGAGCCTGCACCATGTCACGCCCGTCACGCGCGGCACCCGCGTGGCGTCCTTCTTCTGGCTCCAGTCGATGGTGCGCGACGCCGGGGCGCGGCGGATGCTGTGGGATCTCGATCAATCGGTACAACGGCTGACCGGACAGTTGGGCGGAGCCGACCGGTCGGTGATCGAACTGACCGGACTTTATCACAATCTGCTGCGGCACTGGGCCGACAGCTAGCCCAACATCTCGCGCCACGCGCGCGACACATATTCGCGCCCGTTCGCCAGCACACAGGCGGCGAGGTCCATTTCGTCGGCGAGCGCGATCGCGGCATCGGCTCCGAGCACGGTCAGCGCCGTCGCCCAGCCGTCGGCCGTCATGCAACGGCGATGCGCGACCGTCACCGACCGCACACCATTGGCGATCGGACGACCGGTGCGCGGGTCGAAGCTGTGCGAGTAGCGCCGTCCATCGACATCGAACCCGCGGCGATAGTCTCCCGAGGTCGCGATCGACAGGTCGTGGAGCGCGATGCGCCATCCCGCGCCGGCCCATGACGGCGGCAGTTCGACATCGACCCACCAGGGTTGGCCGTCGGGGCGAATGCCCTCGCCGCGCAACTCTCCCCCAACCTCGATCAGGAAATGGCGCACCCCGTTGGCGAGCAGCCAATCGGCGGCAAGGTCGACCCCATAGCCCTTGGCGATGCCCGACAGGTCGAGCAGCGCGCCTTCGCTACGACGGATGCGCCGTGCATCACGGTCGAGATCGATACCCCCGTCGCGCGGCGCCATGCTGTCGGGAAGCGTGTCGACGGGTCCGGCGGCACCGAAGCCCCACGCCTCGCTGAATTCACCCATCGCGAGACTGAAAGCGCCCCCGCTGGCGGTTCCAATGTCGATGCCTGCGGCCACGACCTCGGCGAATTCGGCTGGAATGCTGTGCCATTCACCCGGCGGCGCGCGGTTGAAGCGCGAGAGGTCGGAACCCGCTTGCCATTGGCTCATCTGCGCCACGACGCGATCGAGCGCGGCCTGGACACCCCCACCCGTCCCGGCGGGCGGCGCAACGGCTTGCAGGGACCAGCTGGTCCCCATCGTCTCGCCGGCGAAGGTTTCGACGATCGCCCCGGCGTCGCGCCCGGCAAAAGCGGCGGGCGTGAGCGCGCGGGGGATCAGGATGCGATCGGTCAGGGCGCCAGCACTTCCAGCGTCGTGACATAGCTCGCGCGGCGGCGCGGCGGCGCATCGGCGGGCGGCGGGCCTTCGCCCTCACCCTCGACCTGCGGCGTGGTGACATTAACCCAATACATGCCGGCTTCGGGGAGCGTCAGCTCGACCTTGCCATCGGCACCCGTCCTGGTGTCGATCTGGCCGAGCTGGTCGCGATAGCGGATGCCGCCGGGGATAACGGTGATCGGCAGGTCGGCGGTCGGCTTGCCGTCGAGCAGGAACTGAAAGGTAAAGGCTTCGCCCGCGATCAGGTCGTTCGGATGTGTCACAGGAACCAGCTCGAGGCCCTTGCCGGTCGGCTTGAACAGCGTGTTCGTCGGCTCGCCGACCGTCACGAAGATTTCGTTGCGGTTGTTCGATTCGGCGGTGCGCACATTGGTCGCGCCCGCAGGGATCTTTTCGGCGAGGTTGGCGGTCGTCGTGCCGCGCGGCAGGCGCTCGGTCTTGCCGTTCAGGTCATAGCTGCCCATCACGCCATCGACGACCGAGGCGATCCGCCAGGTGCCCTTTTGCGTCAGATGGACGTCGAAGGTGCTGCGATAGCGACCGGTGGCCTTATTCTCGATCACGGCTTCGCTGCCGTCGGGCGCCCAGGCCTTTAGTGCGTCGAGGCGCATCGGCTGATGCTCGAAATAGAAGAGGTCGTTCGACACCGCGGCGTCGACCGTCACCCAGACGTCGTCGCCCGACAGCACCGTCGACGACGGCATCATCCACTGGCGGTGTGCGCTCGCCGGAACCGCGATCATCGCCGCGAGCACGGCGCCCGCCGCAAAACCCCAAAGCTGCTTTTTCATCGTCCTGCCCTTTCGATATGTCAGCGGAAGGCGACCGAAACGGTCCCCAATTCGGTTTTGCCCGCAGCGCGTCCGCCGGCCCCGGCCTTGCCCGGCCAGGTGAAGGGAATACGCAGCAATTCGCGGCCGCCGACTTCGCGTGCCGCCTCGACGACGAGCACATATTCGCCCGCCGCGAGCGCGCCGAGCTGGGCGCGGCTGAAGCTGATCTTGTGGGTGCCCGGCGCACGCGTCGCGCCGGTAATGCCGTTGGCTGGAAATGTCATCGAGCGGCCCGAGGCACGCCACCACTGGCGCACGTCGCGCAGCCATTTGGTGCCTTCGTTCGCCTTCATGTCATGGTCGTACCAGACCGCGACGGTCTTCGCCGGGGCGCCGGCTTTCTCGACCCAGAAGGCGACATAGGGCTTGTGATATTCGGCAACCTTGAGCTGCGGAATGGTGACGGTGACGTCCATCGTCGCGGGCGCGGCGGCGAGCACCGGCACGGCGAGCGCGGCGCTCAGCGTTCCCCCGATCAGGATCGTACGCGTGGCTGGCTGCATGGACAAACTCCCTAGTGAATGAAGACGATGGCAATGGCGGCCGGGATCGCGAGCCCGGCGCCGACGAGCGGCCAGGTGCTCTTGCGCTTGGCCGAATGAAGCCACAGCAGGAACAGGCCGGTGATCCCGAAGACCAGGCAGGCGAAAGCGAAGATATCGATGAACAGGCTCCACTCGCCGCCCGAATTGCGGCCCTTGTGAAGATCGTTGAGATAGGAAATCCAGCCGCGGTCGGTGACCTCTCCGGTTACTTCGCCGGTCGCCCGATCGATGTCGACCCAGGCGTCGCCACCGGGGCGCGGTGCGGGCAGATAGACGTTCTCGGGCGCCCATTCGGCCTCGCCGGCTTTCACCGGGAAATTCGCCTCGACCCATGCGGCGACGGGCTTGGGAAGCGGTCCCTTGGCATCGGCGGGGTCGGCCTGGGCCAATTGCGCGAGCAGCGTCGGCGGGATCTGCGCGGTCTTTTCGGTGACCACCGGCGACCCCTCGATGTCGGCGGCGTGGTTCAGCGTGAAACCGGTGACCGCGAACAATACCAGCCCGATCAGGCTGATCGCCGAGCTCATCCAATGCCACATATGCAGCTGCTTCAACCAGAAGGTCTTGCGGCTCTTCTTGGTGGCCGGGCGCGAGGGAGAGGGTGCGTGCATGAAATCGTTCTGAAAGGAGGCGTTGCGCCGCCACTATCGAGAACGATTCTCAATTACAACAAATAATCCCGCATATCGGGCGCGTCATGCTTTGTTACAAAGCCCCCGTCACAGGCTTGGCAGGTCCAGCCGCTTCTCGCGGGCGCAGTCGATCGCGATGTCGTAGCCCGCGTCGGCATGGCGCATGACGCCGGTACCGGGGTCGTTCCACAGCACGCGCTCCAGCCGCTTCGCCGCTTCGGGTGTTCCGTCGGCGACGATCACCATGCCGCTGTGCTGCGAATAGCCCATGCCGACCCCGCCGCCATGGTGCAGCGACACCCAGGTCGCGCCGCTCGCGGTGTTCAGGAGCGCGTTGAGCAGGGGCCAGTCGGACACGGCGTCTGAGCCATCCTTCATCGCCTCGGTCTCGCGGTTCGGGCTGGCGACCGATCCCGAATCGAGATGATCGCGGCCGATCACGACCGGCGCCTTGAGTTCGCCCGACGCGACCATTTCGTTGAACGCGAGGCCGAGCCGGTGGCGGTCGCCCAGGCCAACCCAGCAGATGCGCGCCGGCAAACCCTGAAACTGAATTTTCTCGCGCGCCATGTCGAGCCAGTTGTGGAGATGGGTATTGTCGGGAAGCAGTTCCTTCACCTTGGCGTCGGTCTTGTAGATATCCTCCGGATCGCCCGACAGCGCCACCCAGCGGAACGGACCGATGCCGCGGCAGAAGAGCGGCCGGACATAGGCGGGGACGAAGCCCGGGAAATCGAAGGCATTCTCGACGCCCTCGTCCTTCGCCATCTGGCGAATATTGTTGCCATAGTCGGTTGTCGGCACGCCCGCAGCCTGCAGGTCGAGCATCGCTCGCACATGCACCGCCATCGAGGCCTTGGCCGCCTTCGCAACCGAAGCGGGATCGCTCTCGCGCTTGGCGAACCACTCGTCGAGGCTCCAGCCGGCGGGCAGATAGCCGTTGACCGGATCGTGCGCCGAGGTCTGGTCGGTGAGCAGGTCGGGGCGGATGCCGCGGCGGACCATTTCGGGCAGGATTTCAGCGGCGTTGCCGAGCAGGCCCACCGAGACCGGCTTGCCCTCGGCATGGGCTGCCTCGATCATCGCGATCGCCTCGTCGATGCTCGCCGCCTGCTTGTCGAGATAGCCGGTGCGCAGGCGCATCTCGATGCGGCTCGGCTGGCATTCGATCGCGAGGCAGGACGCGCCCGCCATCACTGCAGCGAGCGGCTGCGCGCCGCCCATGCCGCCAAGCCCGGCGGTGAGCAGCCAGCGGCCCTCGAGACTGCCGCCATAATGCTGGCGGCCCATCTCGACGAAGGTTTCGTAGGTGCCCTGCACGATGCCCTGGCTGCCGATGTAGATCCAGCTGCCGGCGGTCATCTGGCCGTACATCATCAGGCCCTTTTTATCGAGCTCGTGGAAATGCTCCCAATTCGCCCATTCGGGGACGAGGTTCGAATTGGCGAGCAGCACACGCGGGGCGTTTTCGTGGGTGCGGAAGACGCCGACGGGCTTGCCCGACTGGATAAGCAGCGTCTCGTCGTCGTTCAGGCGACGCAATGCCTCGACGATCCGGTCATAGCTTTCCCAGTCGCGCGCGGCGCGGCCGATACCGCCATAGACGACGAGCTCGTGCGGTGCCTCGGCGACATCGGGATGGAGATTGTTCATCAGCATGCGCAGCGGCGCCTCGGTGAGCCAGCTCTTGGCGCTGATCTCGGAGCCGGTCGCCGGGCGGATCACGCGGCTGTTGTCGAGACGGGTCATGAACGTCCTTTCGCAAAATCGAGGGTTGCGGCGATCACTTGCTCCAGCACGGGCCGGATCGCGGGGTCGGGGTCGAGCGGTGATGGCCAGTTGACGGGCGTGATTGCATCGGGCTCGGCCATATAGCCGCGCTGCGCCAGCTCCATCTGGATCGCATGCACGCCGTCGTCGGGGCGGCCATAATGGCGCGTCGTCCAGCCGCCCTTGAAGCGCCCGTTGACGACATGGCTGTGGCCGCTCGCGGCGCAGATATTGGCGACGACGGTCTCGAGTTCGGGGGCGCAAGCCGCGCCGCCGTTGGTGCCGATGTTGAACTGCGGCAGCTCGCCTTCGAACAGGCGCGGGACATGGCTGCGGATCGAATGCGCGTCGTAGAGGACGACCCGGCCATGCGCCGCTCTCAACCGCTCGAGTTCGGCGGCCAGCGTCTCATGATAGGGGCGGTGATAGAGGTTGAGCCGCTGCATGATCTCGGCTTCGTCCGGTTGACCGAAGCGGTAGAGCGGCTCGCCGTCAAAGGTGGTCGTCGGGCACAGCTCGGTGGTCGCCTGCCCCGGATAGAGCGACGCGCCCGACGGATCGCGGTTCATGTCGATCACGCTGCGGGAAACATCGGTCGCGATCAGGGTCGCGCCGAGGTCGGCGGCGAAGGCGTAGAGATCGGCAATCCACCAGTCGGTGTCGATCTGCGCGTGCCAAGGCGAAACGAACTGGTCGTCGAAGCCCGCGAGATCGGTGCCGCCGTGCGGGAAGGCGATCACGAGCGGCGCGTCGCCGCGCTCGACGCGCAGCCATCTCATACGACGAGGCCGGGCAGGTCCCCGACGAGATCGACGAGCTTGCCGGTGCGGACCATCTCCTGCGCCGACGCGATGTCAGGCGCCATATGGCGATCTTCGTCGAGCGTCGGCACTTCGGCACGCAGCGCGGCGCGAACGCGCTCAACGGCGACGCTCGATTTCAGGCCGCCATGGAAATCGCAGCCCTGCCCCGCCGCGAGCAATTCGATCGCCAGCACCGCGTCGACATTCGCCGCCATCTCGATCAGCCGCCGCGCACCGTGCGCCGCCATCGACACATGATCCTCCTGGTTCGCAGAGGTCGGGATCGAATCGACGCTCGCCGGATAGGCGCGCTGCTTGTTCTCGGACACCAAAGCCGCCGCGGTGACCTGCGGGATCATGAAGCCCGAATTGAGACCGGGCCTCGCGACGAGGAAGGCGGGCAGCCCCGACAGCGCGGGATCGACAAGCATCGCGGTGCGCCGTTCGGACAGGCTGCCGATCTCGCACAGCGCCAGCGCGATCATGTCGGCGGCGAAGGCGACAGGTTCGGCGTGAAAATTGCCGCCCGACAGCGCTTCGTCGGTAGCGGGGAAGATGAGCGGATTGTCCGACACACCATTCGCCTCGATGAGCAAGGTCGCCGCCGCCTGACGCAGCAGATCGAGCACCGCGCCCATCACCTGTGGCTGGCAGCGCAGGCAATAGGGGTCCTGCACGCGCACATCGCCGAGGATGTGGCTCGCGCGGATTTCGGAACCCTCCATCAGCGCGGCGAGCGCCTCGGCGGTCTCGATCTGCCCGCGATGCCCGCGCAGCGCGTGAATGCGCGGATCGAAGGGCGTGTCCGATCCCTTGGCGGCCTCGGTCGAGAGGATTCCGGTGACGAGCGCGCTGCGGTACAGCCGCTCAGCCTCGAACAATCCCGCCAGCGCATAGGCGGTCGAGAATTGCGTGCCGTTGAGCAGCGCGAGGCCTTCCTTGGGGCCGAGGACCAGCGGATCGAGTCCAACATCGGCGAGCGCCACAGCGGCCGGAACGCGTGCGCCATCAACGAAGATTTCACCCTCCCCGATCATCGCCGCCGCCATATGCGACAGCGGCGCCAGGTCGCCCGAGGCGCCAACCGAGCCCTGCGCGGGAATGACGGGAATCAGCCCCTTGTCGAGCATCGCCTCGAGCATCGCGATCGTTGCCGGGCGCACCCCCGATGCGCCGCGCGCGAGGCTGGCGAGCTTGAGCGCCATCATCAACCGCGCGATCGGGACCGGCATCGGCGCGCCGACACCGGCGGCGTGACTGAGCACGATATTGCGCTGGAGCGTTTCGAGGTCGGCGCTCTCGATGCGCACGGCCGCGAGTTTTCCGAAGCCGGTGTTGATCCCATAAACGGCTTCGCCGCGCGCGAGGATGCGTTCGACCGAGGCGGCGCTTTCGGCGATGGCAGGACGGCAATCGGGCGACAGGCGAACGGGTCCGCCCTGATAGACCTCGCGCCATTCGGCGAAGCTGACCGATCCGGGGTTCAGTTGCATTGTCCGTCCTTGATGCGTGCGTGAAGCGGGTTGAAGCCGATGCGGTAAACGAGCTCGGCGGGTTCGGTGATATTCCAGATCGCGAGGTCGGCGGCCTTGCCGGATTCGAGCGTGCCGATTTCGCCTTGCAGGCCGAGCGCCCTGGCGGCGTTGATTGTCACCGCGCGCAGACATTCGCCAACCGACAGGCCGAACAAGGTGGCGCCCATGTTGAGCATCAGCAACAGCGAGGTCGTCGGCGAGGTGCCGGGGTTGCAGTCGGTGGCGAGCGCGATCGGCACCCCAGCGTCGCGCAGCCCAGCGACCGGTGGTTTCCGGGTCTCGCGCATGAAATAATAGGCGCCGGGCAACAGCACTGCGACGGTTCCCGCACCGGCCATCGCCGCAATATCGGCTTCGTCGATATGCTCAAGATGATCGGCCGAAAGCGCGCGATAGGAGGCGGCGAGGCTGGCGCCCGCGAGGTGCGACAATTGTTCGGCATGGAGCTTGACCGGCAGGCCTGCGGCTTGCGCGGCGTCGAATACACGCGCGATCTGCTCGGGCGAAAAGCCGATGCCTTCGCAGAAGCCATCGACCGCATCGGCCAGTCCGACCGATGCCGGAATGATCTGCTCGCAGACCAGGTCGACATAGGCGTCGGCGTTGCCCTTATACTCTGGCGGGACTGCGTGCGCCGCGAGCAAGGTCGCGGCGACGCGGACGTCCCGCACCTTGCCCAGCGCCTGCGCCGCGCGCAGCATCTTGATCTCATCGTCGAGGGTGAGGCCATAGCCCGACTTGATCTCGATCGTCGTCACCCCCTCGGCGATCAGCGCGTCGAGCCGCGGCAGGGCGCTTTCGACCAGCGCCGCCCCGTCCATCGCCCGCGTCGCGCGCATCGTCGACACGATGCCGCCGCCCGCGCGCGCAATTTCCTCGTAGGTCGCGCCTTCGAGGCGCATCGCCCATTCATTGGCGCGGCTGCCGCCGTGGACCAGGTGCGTGTGACAATCGATCAGCCCCGGAGTGATCAGCCGCCCTTCGCAATCGACGATGTCCACCGCTTCGGGCGCATCCCCGGCGTCGCCGACCCAGGCGATCCGTCCGTCGCGGACAGCAATCGCGCCCCGCTCGATCAGCCCCAGACCGTCACCGGTCAGCGTCGCGATTCGGGCATTGGTCCAGAGTCGATCCATAGTTCATTCTTGCTCGCCATCGCCATTATGTCTAGACATAATAATCCAACATGAGGGAGCATGGCGATGACATCACTCTGGTTCGAACAGGCTCTGCTGCCCGATGGCTGGGCGCAGGACGTGCGCATCGCGGTCAATGCGGGCCGCATCGCCGCCGTCGCGACCGGCGTCGCGGCGCAGCCCGGTGACGAACGCCACGCCATCGCCCTCCCCGGCCTCGCCAACCTCCACTGCCATGGCTTCCAGCGCGGCATGGCGGGACTCTCCGAATTTCGCGGGGCGCCCGACGATGATTTCTGGAGCTGGCGCGAGATCATGTACCGCTTTCTCGACCGGCTCACCCCCGACAGCATCGCGGCGATCAACGCGCTGGCCTTTGTCGAGATGATGGAAAGCGGCTTCACCCGCGTCGCCGAGTTCCATTACCTCCACAACGATGCGGAGGGGCGACGCTACGCCGACCCTGCCGAAACCGCGGGCGCGGTGGTTGCGGCGGCGGACGAGAGCGGTATCGGCCTCACCCTCCTCCCCGTCTTCTATGCCCATGGTGATTTCGGCGGCGCCCCGCCCGCGCCGGGCCAGCGACGGTTTCTGTCCGATGTCGACAATTTCGCCACGCTCGTCGAAGCGAGCCGCGCCAAGCTACCCGCCGATGCCGGGTTCGGCATTGCGCCGCATTCGCTGCGGGCGGTGACGGCCGAAGAATTGGCGGCGATCCTGCCGCTCGCCGACGGCGGCCCAATCCATATCCACGCCGCCGAACAGGTCCGCGAGGTCGAAGCCTCGCTCGCGTGGAGCGGCCAGCGCCCGGTCGAATGGCTGCTCAACCACGCCGATGTCGATGCGCACTGGTGCCTCGTTCACGCCACGCATCTGACCGACAGCGAATGCGACCGCCTCGCCGCGAGCGGTGCGGTGGCGGGCCTGTGTCCGGTGACCGAGGCGAACCTCGGCGACGGCATTTTTCCCGCGACCCGCTACCTTGCAGCGGGCGGACATATAGGGATCGGCACCGACTCCAACATATTGATCGACGCGGCGGGCGAGCTTCGCGCGCTCGAATATAGCCAGCGGCTCCGCGACCGCCGCCGCGCGATGCTCGGCAACGAGGCGGTGCCATCGATCGGCGAGCGTCTGTTCGGCGAAGCGCTCGCGGGCGGTGCCCGCGCAACGGGGTCAGGAACCGGCCTCGCCACCGGACAGCCCGCCGACCTCTTTACCCTCGCCGTTGCCGACCCGGTCTTTGCGGGTGCCGACACCAGCACGGTCCTCGACCGCTGGATCTTCGCGGCGCGCAGCAACACGATCGACTGCGTCTGGCGCGCCGGACAAAAATGGGTCGTGGGGGGACGTCATGTCGCCCGCGACGCGATCGCCGCGCGCTATCGCGGCGTGGTGGCCGCGCTGCTCGCATGAGTTTCGACGCCCGCATCCGCGCCGCGATCGAGGGCGATATCCGCTCGGGAGCGCTACGCCCCGGCGACCGCCTGCTGTCCGAGCATGACCTCGCGGCGCTGCACGGCTGTTCGCGCGCGACGGTGAGCAAGGCAATGGGCGCGCTGCACCGCGCGGGCCTGATCGAGCGGCGCCGCAAGGCCGGGTCGTTCGTCGCAGACCAGCACGTCCATTCGGCGGTGCTTGAAGTCCCCGACCTCGCGCAACTGATCGCGGCGCGCGGGCACGTCTATCGCTGGCAGCTTCTATCGCGGAAGAGAACGGGTTCGGAGCTTCTGATCGAGGGTCTGCATCATGAAGGCGACACGGCCCTCGCGTTCGAAACCCGCTCGATCGCAATCGAGACGGTGCCCGACGCGGCAACCGAAAGCTTCGACGATGTGGCGCCCGGAACCTGGTTGCTCGCGCATATCCCCTGGACCTCGGCGCGGCATCGCATCCGCGCGGCGGGCGCCACCCTGGCCGAAGCGGCGGCTCTGGGCATCGCCGAACACACGGCCTGCCTGATCCTCGAACGCAGCACCTGGCGCGGCGATGCCGCGGTCACGACGGTGCGGCAGGTGTTTCGTGGCGATATGTTCGACATGGTCGCCCATTTCGAACCCAGCCTCGGCTGAGCGTTAGCCCGCCATCCGCGCTTCCCACGCCAGCATCGTCGTCCGCAACGCGACCGCGTCATAATAGGCATTGTGCGGAACCGCGCTCGGCACCATCGGCCCGATGATATCGGGATCGACCAGTTCGAACCGCAGGCTGCGTACCGGCTTCATATAGCCCGGCCCGGTAATGAGCAGCCGCGCCGCGAGCGCGATATCCTCGGGCCAGTCGGCGACGAGCAGCGGCGCCGGATCGTCCATCAGATAGGCGGCGAACAGGTCGGTCACCTCCCTGCGGCTGCGCGGGCGGGTTTCGAGCACCGGAAGCGCATTGTCGCGCACCCAAGGGGTCGGATCCTCGACCGAGATCGCCTCATAGAAAGGCGGCAGGCCAGCATCCTCGGGCACAAGCGCGATCGAAATCAGCTCGCCGCAAAAGCCGTTGAACTCGGTATCGAGAAAATAGCGCATCGCCGCCCCGCTTGCCCGCAGGCCCCTTTGCCCCGACCGACCGAAGCTAAGCGCGCGGCGAAGCCGAGGCCAAGAAAATTATCCGGCGCCGAGCCGGATCAGAAGGGTTTCGACCTGCGCGTCCCCGGCCCATTTGCTCCGCATCGCACGGATCAGGCCGGCATCGCCCCATTTTTCGTGCCGCGCCTCGGCCGCGCGAAGAACGGCCAACAGGCTGGCGCGGTCGCGGGCGGCGGATGCCACGAAGGCGGTCCATGCCGCGGTCCGGCTTTCGCCGCTCGCCAAATCGGCTTGGGCATATTCGAGCAGCAATTTTTGCGCGCTGCCTGACCCAGCGCTCAAGGCCTGCAAAAGCGCCGTCGTGCGCAAGCGCAGCGTGTCGTTCTGGCGAAGCTCGGCGACCTGCGCCTGCGCCCGGACATAGGCGGGATAATCGCCGTCGGCGAGGTGGATCACGGCGAGGCAATCGTGGATCACCGCAAAATCGGGGTGACGGCGCGCAAGGTCGTTGAGTGTCGCCACGGCCTCGTCGCGCTCACCCGCAGACCACAAGGCCCAGGCGAGGTCGGTCTGGATCGGCACCGATCCGGGCATCATCGTCTGCGCCTGCCGCAAATGGGTCAGCGCCTCGGCACTCTCGCCATGATCGGCGAGAATGTTACCGAACCAGAAATGGCCGCCGGCGTCGCCAGGCGCGAGCGCGATCGCTTTTTCGAAATAGCGGCGCGCGGCGGGGAAATCGCGGTCGCGCCAATAGGCGATGAAGCCGTTGACGCGATGCGCCGACGCCTGCGACGGCGACAGACGCAGCGCGTCGCCCGCCGCGGCGCGGGCTTCGGGGAAGGCCTGGCGGTCGCTGCGCGTGCCGAATTCGCGCGACAGCAACAGCGCCTCTGCCAGTGCGGCGTAGCCCGGGCCATAGCCGGGGTCGCGGCGCGTCACGTCGCGGAGCAGGTCGATCGCCTTTTCGATCGCCGCCGCCTCGCGATCGGCGAGCAGGTCGCGGCCTTTCAGGAACAGATCGGCGACCGCCGGATCGCTGGGCAGCGCGAGCGCCGTCCTGGTTTCCGCAGGCGCCGACGGCACGACCCACGGCACCGCGAACCAGCCCCCGCCGATGACGCCGAGTCCGACCAGCGCCGCCGCGATCGCTGTCCAGCGGCGGCGAACCGGCACGGCAAGCGCGGCCTCGCGGCCCCCGCCCTGCGCCCAGCAATCGAGTTCGTGGCGAAGCGCATAGACGGTCGCGGTCTTGCCGCCCGGGATACGATGGACCGGCAGGTCGCGCTCGCGCGCCCAGCGGATCGCGGTCGTCCGGTCGCGGCCGAAATGCGCGCCGATCGATTTCCAGCCGTCGATGCGATCGGGCAAGACCTTGCTGCCCCCCGTCATCGGAGAGTCGCGCTGCGCCGAAGCGCCCCGAACGATATCATGATGCCACCCATCCCTTCCTGCGCTGGCGGACGCCAAGGATCGGGCGGGGCTATCATGCACGGGCGGGGCCGGCATCCACCATCTGTTTAGATGTCAGCGCGCGGCGACGATGAAGCGGTGCGCGAACAGGCAGAGGTCGGGAAAACCCGAGGTACCGGTCTTTGCGTAGATTTTATGGAGATGGCTGCGCGCAGTGGCGCGCGCGATGCCCAGCCGCTGCGAGGTTCCGATCATCTCGCCATGAGCCAACACATCCTCGAGGATTCTCGCCTCGCCCGCCGTCAGCGCATGCGCTTCGGTCATCGCGCCATAGGCAAAGGCCCAGCGCCGGTCGACCTCGGTCACGCTGACCGCATGCGCGGCGCCGCCGCCTTCGCTGACGTCGCCGTAGCGGTTGCGCGAGAGTGGCTGCGAAGCGAGCAGCAGCCGAAGCTTGCGGTTGCCGAAGTCGAATTCGCGCAGGATGGGCGTTCCTGCGTCAGCAGCGCGCGCGAGCGCCCGTGCGAACGCCGACCGGCGCGCCGCCTCGATCGACGCGAAGCCGGTCATCCGTTCGATTTCGGGTCCGAGGTCGAGAATCTGTCCGTCGTCACCGAGCAACACCAATCCATCGCGCGCACCCTGTGCCGCCTCGCGATACGCCGCCATCAGGTCGGCCTGACGGATGCGGTGGCTCGACAGGATGACCGCGCGGCGCAGATGCGGCACCAGCCCACGCATGGTGGCCACGTCCTCTACCGAAAAGGGCGCGACATCGCCGGTCCGCAGGATCGCGATCGTCGCGAACATGTCGTCGCGCTTGATCAGATTGACCGCGAGATTGTCGACGATGCGCTGCGGCGCGATATATTCGCGGTAGAAGCGGCTCTCGCGTACCTCGGCCGATTGCAGCAGCGGATAAGCGGGTCGCGGTTCACCCTCGGGCGTCTCCATCAACGCCGGGCGCAGGATATCGAGCGCCGCATAGGTTTCGACATAGCTTTTTAGGAAAGCGGGGTCGTTGCCATATTCGGCCTGGAAACCCGCGGTGCGGGTGCCGCCCATCCAGCCGAGGAACCCCGCCTGCGCGCCAAAATGATCACCGATCCGCCGCAGCAGATCGGGAAACATCCGCTCGTCGGTGGCGGCATCATAGATGGATTCGACTGGAAACACGGTGGTTTGGCTATGGCGCGTCACAAGGACACGCGCAATCCAAACCCGGTCCCCGCCGCCAGACGGGGACCGGGCCGGAGTCAGAAGGCGATCCGCAGCCCAGCCTTGATGCTGTGATCCTGCCCTGCCGACCCGATCACACCGTCATAACTGACGGTGATCAGCGCCCCCTCACTCAGGCGAAGCCGCGCGTCGATCGTCGCGACGCCAGCATTGCGCGAGCGCGGCGTGCCGATGACCGTGAAGCCGGGTCCGGTCGCGAAACGCATCGAGGTCGCCGGGGTCAGGTCGCCGAACCCATGCTGCCATCCTACCGTACCGCCGACCGAGAAGACCCCCGACGTCGCGGTCGAGAAGCGGGCGCCAAGCGTCGAGAGGGTCGCATTCTCGTCACTCTTGGCGCCCGCAACCGCCGCGCTCCCGCCGGTTTCGGCGAAAGCATCGGTATCGGCGCGAACCGCGACGATCTGGGCAAAGGGTTCGACATGGCCGCCGCCGAGCGGCAGGCGATAGCCGAGGTCGGCAAAGCCGTGGACGAGCGAGCCGTCATAACCGACGACAACGCGCTGGCCGATGCCGGGGAAGGCGACGGCGCGGTCGGTGTCGATGCTGGCCGAGGCATAACCGCCGCCGACCTTGAGCGCCGCACCGCCGAACTGCACCCCGGCATAGCCCAGCACATGCCAGCTCTTGAGCTTGGCGCTGCTGCTGCGCGCGCGGGCATCGACGTCGGTTTCGAGATAGGATCCCGCCACGCCGATCATCGCACTGTCACTGACCGCGAAATCCGCGCCAAGCACGCCGCCGATCGTCTCGCGGTCGAGGTCGGCGGTGCCGTTGGCGCCGTCGCTGTCGCCCCAATTGCCGAACAGCTGCCCCCACACGGCCCCGCCGTTCCGGCCGTCGAGCCGCTCGAGCACCGCGTTGCGCGGCAGGCGGCTTTCCTCGATCATCGCGGTGCGGACGCTCGGGTGGATTTCGCCCGACAGGCCGTCGAACGCCGCCTGCGCCGCCGCATCGCTGGGCAGCAACAGCGTCGCCGCGGCCAGCGGATCGGTCGCCGCCTGCCCATCGAGCGCGGTGCCGACCGCGATCTGGTTCGGCGTGATACCCGCCGCCGCGAAAGCGCGCAGCTTGGCGAGTTCGACAAAGATCGTCGTCGCGGTGCGGCCCTGGCGATAGCCAAGGAAGTTCGAGAGCAACTGGTCAGCGAAGGTGAAGCTGCCGGTCACCCCGCCCGCCGATTCAAGCACCGTGTATCGCGTGCCGAGCACCGCCGGCTGCGGGTTGCTGACCTGAAGCCGCGCGCCCGCCGCGATGGTCGTGGCGCCGTCCGCGATAAAGCGGTCCGATCCGCTACCGCCGGCATCGACCGCGAGCAGAGATCCCGCCGCGAAGCTCGCGTCGCCGCCGGTCCGGACGACATCGCCGATGCCGCCATCGACCATGGTGATGATGCCCTGGTTGGTCAGCGTTTCGAGACCCGAATAGGTCGTCGTCTCGGCGGTCGCCGCCGCGGTGCCGCCGATCAAGCGCCCGCCGGCGACATTGACCAGCACATCGTCGACGCCGCCAAAGACATTGATCCCGCCGATGCTGTTCCAGCTGCCGGCGTTGGTGAAGCGATGGCTCGCCTCGATATCGGGCACTTCGGCGATGACGAAGGCGCCGCGCGCCGAACGGCCACGGGTTTGCTCACCGGGATCCTCGGGTTCCGGCTCGGGCTCGGGTTCGGGCGCGACGATCCCGGCGTCAAGCCGGATCGTGCCGAGCAGGGTGCCGTTGTTGAGGATATCGACCGGCCCGCCCGCCGCCTGGATCGCGAGGTCACTTGAAGCGCCAGAGCGGTTGCGGATCGTCCCATCGTTGGTCAGGCCGAACGCCAGCCCGCTTTCGGTGACCGCATCGATCGCGGCAATGCCGCCCTCGACCGTGCCGCGGGTGATCAGCGTCGTGCCGTCGCCCGCGTCCGCATTTATCGCCGCGATACGGCTGTCGGCGGCGCGCAGCAGGTCCAGACTCCCGCCGCCGTCACCGCCACCCCCGCCCGTGCCACCCGTCAGGATCGACACGCCAAATTCGTCGCCCGAGGCATTGTTGACGTCGAGCATGATCGGCCCCGAGCCGCTGACGAACAGACCGTCGCCAGCGGCGCCGGTCAGCGTGCCGGTCGACACGAGGCTGGTTGTACCGGTCCCCTGCGTCAGCAAGACGACGCCGCTTTGCGCGCCGGTGACATCACCCACCACGACGCGCGTGTCGCCGGTGGTTCCCGTCGGCCGTTCGATGCGCACCCCGTCGCGTCCGGCAACCACCGGCCCGGTCACCGTCAGGTCGACGTCGCCATCGCCCGGCGGGTTGATGAAGATGCCGTCGGTCGCCCCCTCGACCGCGGCAAGCTGGACCACGATGTCGCCCGCCGACGCCGCGGCGGTGATTTCCACGCCGCGTCCCTCACGCCCGCGTACCAGCCCGGTTGCGGTCAGCGACGTCGAGCCAATCCCGCCGTTGCGGATCAATATGCCCGCGCGACCCTCTGCTCCCGCCACATTTGCGATCACATCGCCGGCGCCTCCGCCGGTGGTGATGTTCATGCCGTTGCCGCTGACCTCGGCGTCCTGCGGCCGAACATTGTTGCTCAGCAACCGGCCCTCAGCGGTCACGATAGTACGTCCGCTCCCCTGATTGCTGATCGCGATGGCGGTCGCGCCCGAGGTCACGGCGCCGCGCGTGGTGACGACGATATCCTTCGCCGAAGCGCTATTGCCGAGCGTGATACCCTGCCGACCGGTCACGTCGAGCGTGCCGTTGACCGTGATGCTCGTCGAGCCGGTGCCGAAATTGTTGACGTTGATACCACCGCCGACACCGCCGACATTGTTCGCCTCGATGACGACGTCGCTGCCCGCGCCCTGCACACTGTGAAAGCCGACGATCGCGAAGCCCTCGCTGCCGGTCGCGCTCGCCGTGCCCGTCGAGGTGATGCGGATCGCGCCGCTGCCGCCCCGGTTCTCGACCCCGATGCCCGAGTTGCCGCCTGCGGCATTGTTCGAGAGGACGTCGATGTCGCCATTGCTGCCGGGCAGCGCGACGACGGTGATGCCGGTGGTCGCACCCGTCACCGTGCCCGTCGCCTCGACCAGCACCCCGCCGGTGCCCGCGTTGTTGGTGATGATCCCCGCGCGTCCGCCGCCAGTCACGTCGCCCGCGGTGCGGATTTCGATGCGCGAGGCGCCGCCGCCATTGCCGACCGCAATCCCGTCGCGTCCGCGGCCGATGATGGTCGAGGCATTGGCATCGTTATAAGTGAGCGATCCAGGACCGGAAATGACGAGGCCGTTGCCAGGGCTGTCGATCTCAAAACCGGGCGCGGTGGTAACGGTAATCGTCCCGCCGTTTCCGACGCTCTGCTCGTTGGTATTCTCACCCGAACAGACCGCGGTGCCGCCCGGCTGGACGACGCATTCGGCCCATGCGGGCGACGCGTTCAACGCCGCGAAGCCCGCGGTGGCGGACAGGAGCGCGGCGCGCATCTGGGTGCGCCGGCGAACGGCGGAGAAATTGGTGATGGTCATCGGACGGAAACCCCAAGGCTGAAAGTCAGGACTGACCGGTCTTGGGGTTCATGTGAAATCCCGTCCGATCGGGAAATCCTCTGCCGCGTCGCGTCGCCGAGGACCAAGTTGCAACTTGTTGCAACGCGCGGAGACTTGTTGCGACGCACCCTTCGCCGACCCGTGATTGCGCCAGGACCCTGCAAGCACGCCGCCTTCCAGCGCAAGAAATGTCAAAACCGGTTGCAAGTCGCGCTAAAGCCAAGGCCGGCCCAGTGGCCTAATCCTGATCGCAATGGAGGCTCACAATAGCCCCGATGCACAAGGGAGTAAGGACAATGGCACGCATCGCACTGACGCGCACTTTGATGGCGGCGCTCGCGGTTTCGACATCGACATTCGCAATGGCACAGGACGCGCCGCCCGCCGAAGAGACGGCGAGCGACGGCGATATCGTCGTCACCGCGCAGCGCCGCGAACAATCGTTGCTCGACGTGCCGCTCGCGGTCACCGCACTCGGCGGCGACACGCTGGCCGACCGCGGCATCACCAATTCGGCGCAGCTCGGCAGCGCGGTTCCCAATCTCCAGATCAACAGCCCCTATGGCAACACCCAGCCGAACTTCTCGCTGCGCGGGATCGGGGTTGCGAACGAATATAACAGCAACCAGGCCTCGCCGGTCGGCGTCTATCTGGACGACGTCTATCTGGCGCCGCGCACCAGCCACGGCATGGGCCTGTTCGACCTCGACCGCATCGAGGTGCTGCGCGGGCCGCAGGGGACGCTGTTCGGGCGCAACACGACCGGCGGCGCGATCAACTTCATCACGAAGAAGCCCGACCTCTCGGGCACCAACGGTTATCTGCAGGTCGGCTACGCCAATTTCGACACCTTCACCGCACAGGGCGCCGCCGAGGCGACTCTGGCCGAGGATGTCGCCGGACTGCGGCTCGCGGTGAACTACGCCAAGGGCGACGGGCAGATCAGGAATGTCTTCCCCGGCGGACGCGATGCCGCCTCGGTCGACACGCTGCAGGGTCGCGCATCGCTGCGCGTCAAACCCACCGAGACGCTGGACATCGTGCTGCGCGCCTATGCCGGCCGCGACCGCGGCACGCAGGCCGCCGTCCATGGGCTTCAGCCCTTCCGCACCGGGCTCGGCTTCTTCCAGACCAACGAGAACCGCATCGGCGACAACAACACCGACGCCTGGGGCTTCTCGGCGAATATCGCGCTCGAACTCAGCGACACGCTCAGCCTGACCTCGATCACCAGCTACGACGGCGGCAAGCAGGATCTGCAACAGGCGGCCGACGGATCGCCGCTCGACATCCTCGATATCAACTGGCGCTCGCGTTACCGGCAGTTCAGCCAAGAACTGCGCGCCAACTATGAAGGCGACGGGATCAATTTCGTCGGCGGTCTCTTCTACGGCTGGGACCGCAATATCACCGACAACACGTTCAACCTGCCGCTCCCGCCGGCGGGCGGCTTCTTCCAGCATTATCGGCAGATCCGCAAAAGCTACGCCGTGTTCGGCCAGGCCGACATCGACCTCGCCGACCGCCTCGTACTGACGGTTGGCGCGCGCTATACCAAGGACAAGTCGCGCTACGACGACGCCTTCGCTTATCTGTTCGTCGGCGGGGTCGACGATCCGCAGACCCCGATCGCGACGACCGTCCCCTGTGCCGGCGTCGCGGGCACCTGTGCCTATGATCCCGATGCGCGCTTCGCGCTCGCCGACACGAACAATGCGCTGACCGGGCGCATCGCGCTCAGCTATACATTCGACGACGGCCCGCTGGTCTATGCGAGCTATAACCGCGGCTATCGCGCGGGTGCGGTCAATGGCGGCGGCTACACCTCGTCGGCGGGGATCGGCTATATCGAGCCCGAGCGCGTCAACGCCTATGAAATCGGGATCAAGGGCCGCGCCGGCGGCCGCCTGCTGACCTACGCCGCCTCGGCCTTCTATTATGATTATTCGAACCAGCAGCTGCAGGACACGCGCGCCGGCCCGGTCTCCTTCCTCGTCAACGCTCCGTCGTCGGAGGTCTATGGCTTCGAGGTCGAAACGACGCTGCGCCCGGTCGACGGGTTCCGCATCGATGCGTCGCTCGGCTGGCTGCACTCGAAATATAAGGAGCTGACGCTGCAGGGTGCGGACCTGTCAGGCAATGAGTTGCCCTTCGCGCCCAAGCTCACCGCGCAGCTCGGCGTCGAATGGGACGTCGTGGAGGTCGCGGGCGGCACGATCACCTTCGCGCCGAATATCGCCTATTCGAGCCGCCAATATTTCTCGCCCTTCAACGAAATCGACGCGCCGGGCACGTCGCAGGTGAACAGCGAACTCCAGCAAGGCGCGAATGCCAAGGTCAATGCATCGCTCAGCTGGAGCAGCGACGCGCTGACGATCCGCGCTTTCGCGAACAACATCTTCGAGCGCAAGACCTATGGCTATGGCCTCGACCTGCGCGGCGCGGGCTTCCCGTATAACTTCCTCGTGCCGAGCGCGCCGCGCACTTACGGCGTCAGCCTCCGCTACAGCTTCTGACGATGACCGATCTCAAGGACCCCGATCTTTACGTCGGCGGCATGCCCTATGCCGAGCTCGCGGCGCTGCGCGAAGCGGGCTCGGTCCACTGGAACCCTGAAAGCGACGGTGCCGGGTTCTGGGCGGTGCTGGGGTTCGACGATATCGTCACAGTGTCGCGGCAAGCCGATCTCTTTTCTTCGGCGCACGAGAATGGCGGGCACCGCATCTTCAACGAGAATGAGGTCGGGCTGACCGGCGCCGGGGAATCCGCGATCGGCATCCCCTTCATCTCGCGCGACCCGCCGACGCACACGCAGTATCGCAAGTTCGTGATGCCCGCGCTGTCGCCGGGGCGGCTCGAAGGGATCGAGGCGCGGATCGCCGAACGGGTCGAGCGATTGTTCGCCGAGGTACCGCTGGGTGAGGCCATCGACATATTGCCACTGCTCACCGTGCCGCTGCCGCTGCTCACGCTCGCCGAGTTGCTCGGGGTGCCCGCCGAGATCTGGCACGACCTCCACCGCTGGACCGACGCCTTCGTCGGCGAGGACGACCCCGATTTCCGCCAGTCTCCCGAAGCCATGCAGGCGGTGATGGGCGAGTTTATCGGGTTCGCCACCGCCTTGTTCGACGAACGCCGCGCCAACCCCGGCCCCGACATCGCATCGCTGCTGGCAAATACCGAAATCCACGGCGAACCCGTCCCGCTCGGCGACTTCGTCGGCAACCTGATCCTCGCGCTCGTCGGCGGCAACGAAACGACGCGCAATTCGATCAACCACAGCCTGATCGCTTTTGCCAACAACCCCGATCAGTGGGATGCGATCCGCGCCGACCCCGCGTTGCTGCCGAATGCGGTCAAGGAAATGGTCCGCTACGCGAGTCCGGTCATCCACATGCGCCGCACCGCGACGCGCGATACCGAGCTTGGCGGGCAGGCGATCCGCGAGGGCGAAAAGGTCGTCGTCTTCTACCCCAGCGGCAATCGCGATCCGTCGATCTTCGCCGATCCAGACGCCTTCGACATCACACGCCCGATCCGCCAGCATCTCGCGTTCGGCGCGGGCACGCACGTCTGTGTCGGCTCGCGGCTGGCCGAGATGCAATTGCGACTCGCCTTTGCCACGATGGCGCGCCATGTTCGGCGGATAGAGATCATCGGAGAGCCGAGCCGGGTGCGATCGAACTTCATAAACGGCTTCAAGCGGCTCGAGGTCAGGCTGACAGCGTGAAACACGAGAGCGTCTGGGACAATAAGGACATCATCTGCGACGTTCTCGGCCGCGCGCCCGACGTCGAGATGGGATCGATCGGCGATGGCTGGTCGCTGTGCCGCTGGCGCCAGTTTGTCGGCAGCTACACGTTGCCCGCGTTGCCCCAGCCGATCTTTACCGTGCATGTAGCGGGCAAGCCGCAGGTCAAGACCTGGGATCGCGACGGCTGGACCACCTCTAGTTCGATCCCCGGCTGCGCGACGATCGTTCCAGCGGGCATGCCGACCGGCTGGCTGGTCGACGGCGAACTTGACGTCGTGACGCTTTCGATGTCGTCCGATGTCCTCGCCGGGCAACCCTATGCCGACCAGTTCAACAAGCTGCGCTTTGCCTTCGCCGACCCGCTCGGGGTCGCGCTGACGCGCCAGATCCTTTCCGAACTTTATGCACCGCAGGCGGACGAGCGCACCGCCTATGTCGCGGCGATGGTGAATGCGCTCAAGGCGCACATCCTCTCGGGCCCGCCCGCACACGGCAACCCGACCGAGATTCCGGTGTCCGATTTCTCGGCCTATCGGCTCCACAAGATCATGAACGCGGTGCTCGCAAACCCGGCCGAGGAGCATAGCCTCGAGGCGATGGCGGCCGTCGCCGGGGTCACGCCGTCGCACTTCTGCCGGTTGTTCAAGAAGGCGACGGGCATCTCGCCGCACCAATATGTGATGAAGGCGCGGCTCGACCGGGCACAACAGATGCTCGTCCAGACCGACCTCAGCCTCGCCGCCCTGTCGGAGGCGACCGGGTTCACCAGCCAGAGCCATTTCAGCCGCGCCTTTCGCGCCTGGTTCGGCATGGCGCCCAGCGACTATCGCCAGCAGGAAGCGCGGCGACTCGACTAGACGGAGATGATGATGACACAGGCGCAAGCGGCCGTGGTGCGCGAACCCGGCGGCCCCTTCTCGATCGAAGCCATCGAGGTCGGAGCGCCCCGCGCGGGCGAGGTCCGCGTCCGCATTGCCGGCGTCGGCCTTTGCCACACCGACCTGATCTTCCGTGACCAGTTCGCGCCCTTCGCATTGCCCGGCGTCCTCGGCCATGAAGGCGCGGGCGTGATCGAGGCGATCGGCGAAGGCGTCGAGGGCCTTGCCGTCGGCGACGAAGTTGTCGTCGGCTTTTCGAGCTGCGGCGCCTGCCCGCGCTGCGCCGAACATCTGCCGAGCTATTGCCAGAGCTTCGTGCCGCTGAACTATGCCGGCATGCGCCTCGACGACGGATCGACCGCTTATTCCAAAGACGACGAGCGTGTGACCTCACACTTCTTCGGCCAGTCGTCCTTCTCGGCGCTTACCGTCACCCGCGCGCGCAACGTCGTGAAGGTCGATACGTCGAAGGTCGCACTCGAACTGCTCGGGCCGCTCGGCTGCGGTTTCCAGACCGGCGCCGGCGGGGTGATGAACTCGCTCGCCTGCCCCGCGGGATCGAGCATCGCCATCTTCGGCGGCGGCCCGGTCGGCCTTGCCGCGGTGATGGGTGCGGTGATCCAGGGCTGCTCGAAGATCATCCTCGTCGAGCCAATCGCCGCCCGGCGCGACATCGCGACGGATCTGGGCGCGACGCATGTCATCGACCCGACCGAAGCGGGCGACCTTGCCGAAGCCTTGCGCGCGATCGTCCCCGCCGGGCTCGACTTCGCCTTCGACACCAGCGGCGTCGTCCCCGTCATCGAGGCCGGCCTCGCCGCGCTCGGCAGCCATGGCGCGATCGGCCTCGTCGGTGTGCCGTCGAAGGCCGACGCCGCGATCAGCGTCAACATCGCCGCGCTGATGACCCCCGGCCACCGCATCATCGGGATCATCGAGGGCGACAGCGACCCGCAGACCTTCATCCCCGAGCTGATCGCGCATCATGCAGCGGGGCGCTTTCCCTTCGACCGACTGATCAAGACCTTTCCGCTGGCCGAGATCAACGAGGCGCTCGCGGCGCAAGCGCGCGGCGAGTGCATCAAGGTCGTGCTGATTCCCTGAAGGAGACCCGATATGGATTTCGACCGCGACTATGCGATGCTGATCGGTGGCAAGCTCGAAGCCGGCGGCGCCCGCTTCGATGTCATCAACCCCGCAACCGAACAGGTGATCGGCAGTGTACCCGATGCGAGCACTGACGACCTCGACCGCGCCATCGACGCCGCGCGCGCTGCGTACCCCGGCTGGGCCGCGACGCCGATCGCCGAACGCAAGGCAGCGCTCAACGCGATGGGACAGGCGGTGCTCGCGAACATCGACGCCTTCAAACGCCTGCTCACCGCCGAACAGGGCAAGCCGCACAACGAGGCCGAAGGCGAAATCATGGGTGCCGGTTACTGGTTGATGGGTGCGGCATCGCTTGACCTGCCGGTGACGGTCAACGAAGACAGCGACGAGCGCTACAGCGAGACGCGCCATGTCCCGCTCGGTGTCGTCGGCGCGATCGCGCCGTGGAATTTCCCAATGATCCTCGCGATGTTCAAGGTCGGACCGGCCTTGCTCGCGGGCAATACGATGGTCCTCAAACCCTCGCCCTTCACCCCGCTCGCGACGCTGAAATTCGGCGAACTGGTCAAGGACCTGCTGCCGCCCGGCGTGCTCAACATCGTCACCGGCGGCGACGCGCTCGGCCCGTGGATGACGAGCCATCCGGGCTTCGACAAGATCAGCTTCACCGGCTCGACCGCGACCGGGCGCCGCGTGATGGAATCGGCGGCACCGACGCTCAAGCGCGTGACGCTCGAACTCGGCGGCAACGACGCCGCGATCGTCATGCCCGACATCGACGTCGAAAAGGTCGCCGAGGAATTGTTCTGGGCGGCGTTCCGCAACAATGGCCAAATCTGCATCGCGACCAAGCGCATGTATGTGCACAAGGATATCTACGAACCGCTCCGCGACGCGCTCGTCGCCTATGCGAAGACGGTGAAGGTCGGCGACGGGTCCGAACAGGGCACCCAGATCGGCCCGATCAACAACGAACCGCAATACCGCCGCGTGCTCGACCTGATCGCGGACGCGAAGGATAAAGGCTACAAGTTCCTCGTCGGCGGCGAAGCGGCCGAGGTGCCCGGCTATTTCATCCCCGTCACCATCCTCGACAACCCCCCGGAGGACAGCCGCATCGTCCAGGAAGAGCAGTTCGGCCCGGTGCTGCCGCTGATCAAATTCGACGATTATGATGATGTCGTCGCGCGCGCCAATGCGAGTGATTACGGCCTCGGCGGATCGGTGTGGGGCCATGACGAGAACAAGGCGTTCGCCATCGCCGAGCGCATCGCCAGCGGTACCGTGTGGGTCAACGAGACCCAGCATCTGTCGCCGACCGCGGCGTTCGGCGGCATGAAACAGTCGGGGGTCGGCGTCGAGGGCGGGCTGGAGGGCCTGCTGGAGTATACCAACGCCCAGACGATCGTCCGGCGAAAATCCCGCAGCGTTCCGGCATAAACACTAATCAGGGCGTCGAAGCAGCGCACGGAGTATCCCATGCTCGCGTCAGCAGACACCTTCGTTCGCGACAGCCCGTTTAGGTAGTCTTGGCCGCAGCCTCATGATTGCGACTTCCTGCACCCGAAATAGAATTTCGCAGATCTCCCGCCGCTGCTTACCAAGACAAGCTGCATCCACGGGGGGTGCGCCATGGAGTTCATGCCCCGGCCCCCTCATCCAGGATATGGGCATAAAGCGCGGGATCGACATTGGATCCCGACACAACGACCGCAACCGGCAAGTCGGACATCGGCGCGCGGCCGTGCAGCAGTGCCGCAAGCGCAACCGCTCCGCCTGGTTCCATGACGAGCTTCAATTCCTCGAAGCCGTAGCGCATCGTCGCCTTCACCTCGTCGTCGCTCACGCTGAGCCCGCCAGAAAGCAGGCGGCGATTGACCGGGAATGTCAGGCGGCCCGGCGTCGGAGCGAGCAATGCGTCGCAGATCGATGCAGCTCCCGTCGCCACCGTTTCGCGGCGCCCGCTGTCGAGCGATCGTGCCGTGTCGTCGAAGGCGCAAGGCTCGACACTGAACATCTGGAGATCGGGCAGCGCGTCCTTCATGGCCGTGGCGATCCCCGCCACCAGCCCGCCGCCACCACAGGCGACGAGCACCTGTGACAGTTCCGCTCCGGCCTGCCGCGACTGCTCGACCAGTTCGACGCCGATCGTGCCCTGCCCCGCCATGACGAACGGATCGTCGTAAGACGGCACCAGAACGGCTCCGCGTTCGCTCGAGAGCGCGGTGGCGATATCCTCCCGGGATTCGTTGGTACGATCATAGGAGATGATCTCGGCCCCGAACGCCCTGGTGTTCCTGACCTTGATGGCCGGCGCATCCGACGGCATCACGATCGAGGCTTCTATTCCCAGAAGCCGGGCGGCGGCCGCGACGCCCTGGGCATGGTTGCCCGATGACCAGGCGACAACGCCGGCCGCTCGTTCTTCGCCGGTCAAACGCGCCAAACGATTATAGGCCCCGCGAAACTTGAACGAGCCGGTATATTGCGCGCCCTCGAACTTCACGAGGACACGGCGTCCGGCGCGCTCGTTCAGCGACGGAAATTCCAGCAAGGGCGTGCGCACCACCTTGCCCGCGATCAGCAGAGCCGCCGCGCGGACATCTGCGGCGGAAATGGCAAGCTGGCGGTCGGTCATATCCTGTTCCTACCAGCCGTTGATCCGGGGCCAGATCGCGGTCACCTGACCGTCGCCGTCCAGCACATGATAGCGATCATATTGCGCCCCGGTCGCGCATGCATGGTTCGGCAGGATGCGGAGCTGCGCACCGACCGGAAGGTCGGGCAATACGGCCGTCGATCCCGGACGCAGGGCGATGACGCCATGCTCCTGATTGGCCTCGACCATGATCAGGTCGTCAAAGACGCGCCCGGCGAAGTCGCACACCAGACCATAGCCCTGGTCGATAGCCTGGCCTGACGTCCCGCGGTCGCGCGACATCGCCATCCAACCAGCATCGACGAGAATCCGGCCCTTCGCAGGTTGATGTCCGATCACGCTGCAGAGCACCGACAAAGCGATGTCGTCGATGCCGACCGAGCCGACGCCGGCCTGATAAAGATCGCCGAACATGAACACGCCGGCCCGCACTTCGGTCACGCCAGCGAGATCGCGGGCGAAACGCGCGGTCGGCGTCGAGCCGACACTGACGACCGGGCAAGGCAGGCCGGCAGCGCGCAAGATATCGGCGGCGGAAACCGCCGCGAAGCGCTCGGCTTCGGCCGCGGCCGCGAGCGTATCGGGGTCATCGAGGACATAGCTGCCGCCCGCGTGGATGAGGACGCCGCGCAATTCGGCGCCATCCGTCAGCGCGCGCCCGATTTCGACGAGCGTCGCGGCATCGCCGGGCGCAACGCCCGATCGGTGGCCGTCGCCGTCGATCTCGATCAGTGCGGGAATTCGGTCTCCGCTGGCGCGCGCATGGCGGACGACAGCCTCCGCCTGGTCGATGCTGTCCAGAATGACCGCCAGATCCACTCCCCTGCCGCGGATCGCCGTGACACGCCCAAGCTTGGCGGGCGCGATCCCGACGCCATAGATCATGTCCGTCACGCCGCCTTCGGCGAAATATTCGGCCTCGCGCAGCGTCGAGACCATTGCGGGTCCCGTCGATGACGTCATCGCGACCCGCGCGACGTCGCGCGATTTGGCGGTCTTCAGATGCGGACGGAAGGCCACCCCCAGCCGCGCGAGATGGTCCTGCATCCCGGCAACATTGCGCCGCAGCTTCGCTTCGTCGAGAAGGAGGCAGGGTGTCTGCAAGTCCTGAAGTGTCATGATATCCTGCACCTGAATGTGTCGCCGTCGATGGCTATCGGCGCCCCTCGACCGGCCGGATGATTCCGACATTTTTTTCGATGCTGATCGTCGTTCCGAACGGCGCCGACAGCCGCTGTAGCCGCTCGAGGATCGCCTGTGCCCGCGCGGGCGATGCCATTGCAGGAACGCCCTTGCCCGCGCCGCGCACGTCGACGCCCAGATCGATCGGGTAAAGCCTGATTTCGACGACCTGCCCGCCGACGTAGCGGCTGGTCGCGATCACCGATTCATACAGATTGGGGTCCGAGAAAGATCGCGTGTTGCGGGCTTGCAACAATTCGGGAACCGTCGCCGCGCCGGGCGCGACGCCATATTGCTGGAACATGTCGTCGGGAATTTCGTCGAGCGAATTGTTCATCATCGCAAAGTTACCGAGCGAATAGAATATCGGCCGCCCTTTGTAGATTTCGATGCCGCGAAGCTGATGCGGGCCGTGGCCCATATAGACGTCGGCGCCCGCGTCGATCACATCATGCGCAAGCTGGATCGCGAAATCCGCCGGTTCCTGCGAAGCGTTCGACGGTTCGTGATTATGGACCGAGAAGATGACGAAATTGCCGTTCTGTTTCGCCTGCCGGACCGACAGGAGATTCTCGTCGACATCGCGCTGGTTGACGCGATAGCTGAAGGCCAGCTTTCCCTCACGCACCGGCCCGGCCTTGTAGTGGCTGCCCATCAACATGACGCCGTCGTCCTTGCGCCCGTCACTGCGCAGTTCGGAGCGCGCGGCGAGGCCCGCCAGCATCTCCAGTTCGCCGGCCGACACGACCGTCGAGCGGCGCGTGCGCAGGCTGTTGACCCCGGGTCTGCCGGGAACGCTGCCGACCGGATTGGCGGCGACCGACATCGGCGTGAAGGTCGAAGTGGCCGAGACGATGGCGACACGGCCCTTGGCAGTGTCTAGGTAGCGCGGTGCGCGCGCTGCCGCCATCGTCTTGCCGGTTCCGCCCCAGACCAGCTTTGCCGCGGTCAGATGGCGCCCCGTCTCGTCCATCCCCTCGACGCCCCAGTCGGTGGCATGATTGTTGGCATGGCTGACGATGGTGAAGCCCATTGCGCGCACATCGGCGGGAACGCCGGGATCGGCGTGCATCCAGGTGCCGCCCGATTCCGCCTGCGGCACCGCCTTGGTGTCGGTCAGGTCGATGACGCTCGTCTCGAAATTACCGAAGGTGACGTCGGCACCGCACAGCAGGCGCAGCAGATCGGGGCTCCGCGCTTCGATCGTCGGCAGCATCGGGCGCAGGTAGATGAGGTCTCCCGCACCCGCGATGGTGAAGCCGTCGGCGATCGGCACTGTCGGCACCGGCGCCGTTTCGAGCTTTTCCTGCGCCGACAGCGTCAGCGCGAGCGCGAGAGCGAACCCGGCCGCGACCGTCCCGGCGATCCGCGAGGCGCGGAGGTAGCGCGGCCGGGTGCCCATTATTGGACGCCTGCGGTGGCGAGCAGGATGCCGAGACCGACGGTGGCGCCGTGCAGGCTCTTGGTCTTTTCGACGTCGATCCATTCATCGAGCGAGTGCGCACGGCCGCCCTGTCCGCCCGAACCGATCGTCACCGCCGGGATGCCGAGGCTCATCGGAATGTTCGAGTCGGTCGAGGAGAAGGAGGGTCGCGGATCCAGCCCCTTGGCACGGATGATCGCATCCGCATTGCGGACAATCTGCTGCGTCGCGGCGGTCTCGCCCGCCGGACGGTCGCCGATCAGCTTGATATCGGCGGTAACCGGTCCTTCCTTGACCGACCGCGCGGCATTCTCGCCGTCGACGCTGTTCTTAACGACGGCGAGGAACGCCTGTTCGAGCTTGGCGAGTTCGGCGGGGTTTTCCGAGCGCATGTCGAATTCCATGAACACTTCGTTCGGGATCGAATTGACCGAGGTGCCGCCGCCGGTGACGCTGGCGGCATAGGTGGTCTTGGGCTTGGCCGGGACGGGGATCTTGTAGAAATCGACCACCGTCTGGCTCATCGCCGCCATCGGGTTGACCAGTCCGAACGCGCCATAGCTGTGCCCGCCCGGCCCCTTGTAAGTGATGCGATAGCGCCGCGATCCGACACCGCCGTTGACGATCCGCGACGCATCGGTCCCGTCCATCGAGAAGAAGGTCTTCACCCGGTCCTTATACTTGCCCTTGGTCAGCAGGTAGCGGACGCCGCGCAGGTCGCCCGGCCCTTCCTCGCCGACATTGCCGACGAAGATGATGTCCTGCTTCACCTTGATCCCACTTTCCTTCATCGCGCGCGCATAGGCGAGCAGCACGGCCAGGCTGCGCGTGTCGTCGCCGATGCCGGGGGCATAGAGGCGGGTGCCGTCTCGGCGAACCTTGATCGGCGTACCTTCGGGAAAGACGGTGTCGAGGTGCGCGGCGATCATCACCGCCGGGCCGCCGGCGGGGCCGGTGCCGCGATAGACGCCCATCGCATTACCCTCTTCGTCGATCTCCACATCCTGGAGTCCTGCGTCCTTCAGCATTTCGGCATAGGCCGCGGCGCGCGCGGCCTCCTTGAACGGCGGCGCCGGAATTTCCGTAAGCTTGATGATCTCTTCGATCATCCGGTCATGGTCGCGGTCGAGGATCTTGATCGCCGATTCATACCCCTTGGTCTTCAGCACGGCCTCGGGCTTCGCCTTGGGGGCGGCCTGCGCGGGGGAGGCTGCCATCAGGGCCGCGCCCAGGGTCAGCAACACCATGTTACGCATAAAAATTCCTTTCGCGAATTGGGGAAGAGCCATTCAGACTTTGGAGACCGGCGTGGCCTCGATTTCAAGCGCCAATGCGGCCGGTTCGGGTTCCCCTTCGACGCCGAGGACGCCCTCCCAGCGCGCGACCGCGGTGCAAGCCACCGCATTGCCGACGACATTGGTCGCGGTGCGGCCCATGTCGAGAAAATGATCGATCGCGAGGATGAGCAACAATCCGGCTTCGGGCAGGTTCACGAACGACAATGTCGCCGCCACGACGACCAGACTGGCGCGCGGCACACCCGCCACACCCTTTGATGTCACCATCAGGATCAGCAGCACCGTGAACTGGTGCCACAAATCCATCTCGACGCCATAGGCCTGGGCGATGAACATGATCGCAAAGGCCATGTACATCATTGACCCGTCGAGATTGAACGAATAGCCGAGCGGCAACACGAAGCTGGAAATCCGCCGCGGCACGCCGCCCCTGTCGAGGGCTTCGAGCGTGCGCGGAAAGGCGGCTTCCGACGAAGCGGTCGAAAAGGCGAGCAGAATTGGCTCACGAATGTTGCGCAGCAGCACGATCGGGTTTGCGCGCAGCAATATCCATGCGGCGGAAAGAAGGACAACCCACAGGAGGGCCAGCCCCAGATAGAAGACACCAATGAAGTAACCGAAGGTCACGACGATGCCGACGCCGCGCTCGATCACCGCGGCGGCAACCGCCGCGAAGACGGCGATCGGAGCGACGCGCATGACATATTCGGTGATCTTGAGCATCACCGCGACCATTTCCTCGACCAGCCCCGCAAGCCGTTGGCCGCCACTGCCAAGGCTGGTAATACCGACGCCGACGAACAGCGACAGGACGACGATCTGCAATATCTCGTTGTTCGCCATCGCGTCGAACATCGATGTCGGCACCAGATGGGTGACGAATTTGGCGATGCTGAAATCAGCAGTGGCGAGGCTGGTCGATCCGGTCGCGGTAGGCAAATCGAGTTCGAGGCCGACGCCCGGCTTGAAGATGTTGACAAGCACCAGGCCGAGCAGGAGCGAAATGAAACTCGCGCCGATGAACCAGGCCAGCGCCCGCCCTCCGATCCGCCCGAGCGCCGAGGTATCGGCCATATGGATGATCCCCGACACCAGAGTGGCGAATACCAGCGGTGCGATGATCATCTTGATCAACCGCAGGAACAACGTGCTGACGACAGAGAAATGGCCAGCGATCGTCGTAAGCCGCTCCTGCGTCGCCACGGTGCCGTCCGCCATTGCGGCGTTGATCGCCCAGCCGACCAGCAAACCGAGCGCGAGGCCGATAAAGATGTAAAGCGTCAGGCGCTTTGCCACGTCGATTCTCCATGACGGGAGTGAAGTTTACCGCTTTACCGGATGCGGGGCGGCGCAAGGTTCGGACGCAACCGCATTGTGCGGGCAGCAGGCGGCCGGACGCGACCAGCCCGCAATAGGGACGCCACGACCACCTGTACTCGACCACCCTGTTGGGTAGGGTTATTCCCAGACCAGCTTCTGCGCGTATTGGCTCATGCCCGTATTGCTATGTGCAATGTTCGGCGCGTAATCGAGCTTCCATGCGAATTTGGCGCCCAGTTCATGCGCCACCTTGCGGCCATAGGCATAGAAGAATTCGCCGCGCGCCAGCCGGTGGACGCCCTGCGTCATCGCTTCGGGCGTCCGCGAAAGCTGGTGATGATTGGGGTCGGTGTCCGCTGTGCCAAGCAGGATCGTCAGCGGTTTTTCCAGTGTCGCTTTCAACCCGGCGGCGTCGGTGGGTGCACCCTTCAGACCATAGGGATATTGGATCGCCAGATCGGGCATCGTGTACCAGCCGGCGTTGGCGACGACCGCCCGGCTATAGCGGGCGTCGGGCCACAGTTCGACGAAACGATGCACGAACTGCCCCCCTGCCGAGTGGCCATAGATCGCATATCGGGGCACCTTGGTGCCCGTCGCCTTGCGAACAGCATCGAACATCGGTTCGATCGACGCGAACGACCATTGTTCGCGCGGCCGCGGATTGCCGGCCTCGTCGACGATGTGCCCGACATTATAGGTCAGCGAGGTCGGAAAATCCTCCTTCGAATATTCGGGAGTCAGGACGATATACTGCCCCTCATTGGCGTAGGGGATCCACGCGTCGCGGTAACCGTCGGCATTCCGCCCGGCACCATGGATGACGAACAGGATGCGCGTGGTCTCGGTCACCTTGTCGGGCCTGTAATAATGGACGCGGAGCGGCTTTCCGGCCCAGCTGGAAAAAAGGAAGCTCCCCGCACCGGGTTTGAGGTCCGGCAAGGCCAGCGCCTTGTCCTTCGCCGCCTTGGCGGGGGCCGCCGCCCGGGCCAGGGCGGTGGAGCCGATGGTCCCTCCCGCCACGGCCAGGACCAGCATCGCCAGACCGATGGCCCGCGCCGACGCCTTCCGCCGGCGCATCAGAACTTCACCTCGATCGACGCGAAGCCCGAGCGTCCGACAACACCATAGTCGAGGATATAGCCATTGTCGTCAAAGGGCGTCGCACCTTCGGGCACATTCGGCCCGGTCTTGTCGAACAGGTTGGTGATGCCCACCGACAGGCGCCACTTGCCGCCACCGAATTCGGGCCGGATGCTCGCCCCGATGTCGTGCCGCCAATAGGCGCCATAATAGAGGTACAGCGGATTGGCGAACCCGGCCGCTTCGGCCGCCGCTACACGATCGTTCGACGACACCATCGGGCCGATGTAACGCACGCGCCAGTCGATGTTCCACAGCTTGTTCGTGTAACCGATCCGGGCGCGGACAACGTCGGTCGGCGACGAAATCTGCCCTCTGGTATTGGAAATTTCAGTGCCGTTGATCCCCTGATACTGGGTTTCCTTCTTGATCACATGCGTCCAGTTGAAATCGAAACGCAGATCACCCGCGACACCGACCCCTTCCAGCGGCAGCCGATAGGCGAACGACGTATCGATGCCCGACGTCGAGATGCGATCGAGGTTCTGCGGCACCTGGTTGATCTGCAGGATCTGGCCGTCGGCGCCGCGGATCACCGACTGGCAGAACTCGTTGCCGGCGAAATTCGTCGCGTCCGAATAGCACTGACGCAGCAAAATCTCGTTATCCAGCGCCGAGATCGCGTTGGTCACCTTGATGTTGTAATAATCGACCGACAGGTTGAGCCCCGGCAGCGCGCGCGGCGAGATCACCGTGCCCAGCGTGAAGGTCGTGCCTTTTTCCTCACGCAGAGCCAGACTGCCCATATTGGGCGACTGGATCGAGGTGGAGGACTGGGTGAACACGCCGTTCGAGGCGATCGTTGCCGCTATGCCCGGGTTCAGGCGGCAATTGCCCGCAACCGTGCCGGCGGTCGTTGCCGTGATGCCCGAACAGATGTCGACCACCGTGTCGGTGTCGTCACGCGGCGGCGAGTAAAGTTCGGGAAGGCTGGGGGCGCGCTGCGCCGTGCCATATTGGGTACGGAAACGCAGCCCTTCCACGGGCATCCAGTCGGCGCCGGCATGATAGCTGTACACCGTGCCGACATTTTTCTGGCTATAGTCGGACACGCGGCCCGCGAAATCGACCTTCAATTCCTCGAAGAACGGCTTGCCACTGAGCAGCGGGACCGAAAGTTCGGCAAAGGCTTCCTTGACGTTGAAGCTGCCGCTGAAGCTCGGGACCGCCGCGACGTTCGAGATGATCGCCAGCGTCTGCGCATCGCTGCCCGACGTGCCCTTTTCGCGTCGATATTCGCCGCCGAGCGCAAGCTGCACCTTGCCCGCCGGAAGCTCGAAGATCGAACCGGTGGCAAAGGCCTGGAACACGTCCTGACGCAGCTTGGTGTAGAATGTCGAATCGTGGCGGATGTAATTCGCCGCCTCCGGCGTGATCGTCCCGACGCCGAAGATGTTGATCGGAACACAGCCGGCAGCGCGCGCGGTGGCATCGCGACACTGGATCACGCCGCTCGCCAGACGCTCGGCATCGAGCGCATATTTCAGATTCTGCAGGTTGATGTTGTTCAGTCGCGTCTGGACCTGATCGAAGGTGCCATAGGAATAGGTTGCGTCATAGGTCCAGTCGCCGCCCAGCTTGCCGCGGACGCCGCCCCAGACGCGCAGCGTGTCGCGATCGCTGATCGTGTCGCGATTACCCAGTTCGTCGAAGCGCCGACGCCAATCGATGCCGCTGGCCGGAGCGCCGGCGCGGATTTCGGTCGGAACGAAGGGATTGTCGCGCGAGATGCGCCCGATCGCGAAGGTCGGCAGGCCCGGAAGCGGAACGCCGATCTCGTCGCGAAGGAAGACCGTGCTCGAATCGCGATAGCCGTAGGGAGCGCGGGTGTAGAAGGTGTCGAGGTCGGAGAATTGCACCTCGACATAGGGGACGAACGCCTCGGACACTTCGAAACTCGCTTTGCCGGCCAGCGCCATCACGGTGCGCGGCAGGCGCAGCGTGTCATCGAAGCGATCGTTATAGCCGTCGCGATTGGTCACAAATCCCGTGCGCAGCGTGCCGGCATCGTCATAGAAAAAGGCGCCGCCGCGAAAGCGTCCGCCCGACGTATCGGTGCTCAGCGCGGGGTCGCTGATCGTGTTGGTGCCCGAAGCGAAAGTCCAGTTCTTGGTCGCGCGGGCAAGGCGGTCGCGCGCGAGCAGGCCGCCATCGTCATCCCAGCTGCCGCTGATCGCGAAATAGCCACGGCCGTCTGCGAATTTGGCGCCGAAAGTGGCAGCGACCATCGCCTCCTCAGCCCCGCCGCCGCCGGTCAGGGCGGATCCGATGCGACCGCGCAGACGCAGGCCTTCGAGCTTGGATTCAGTGATGACGTTGACGACGCCCGCGATCGCGTCCGATCCATAGACCGCCGATGCGGCGCCGGTGATGACATCGACGCGCTCGACGAAATCGACGGGAATGGTGTTCAGGCTGACCACGCTGCGGTTCGCGGCATTGGCAACCGTGCGCCGTCCGTTGATCAGCGTCAGCGTGCGCGAACTCGACAGGCCGCGCAACGCGACCGTGCTGGTGCCGGCGTTCTGGATGGTCCCGTTCGGCTGCCCGACGGTGGTGTCGACGAGGTTGACGCCCGGCATTTCGGCAAGGATTTGGCCAAGATCGGTCTTGCCCGATGCTTCCAGTTCTTCCGCACCCAAAATGTTGATCGGCACCGTCGCCGAAAAACCATCCTGCTTGATGCGCGTGCCGGTGACGACGATGCTTTCACCGTCGGCCACGGCCTCACCTTCGGCCTCTGTGCCCGACGTCATATCCTGCGCCATCGCGGTACTCGACACCATCGTCAGCAACGCGACCGCAAAAGATTTCCTGAAACTCACCATCTCGACCCCCTTTTTTCACGACCAACAAGTGGCGTTCCTCCTTGAACAGGAAGAAGAAGACCGGGGCGCAAAGCCGCTCGTCGCTTCTCCTTCCGGCTTTTGGTGCGTATCAGCGGGTCCGGCGGGCATCCACCGACCGACAGCCGTCGCAGCATAAAGCAGCCTCGGTCGATCAGGCAGACCAGCCCGACCGAGGAGGACAGTTGAACCGGCGAAGGGAAACAAGGCCAATATCAAGGCTTCCCCTACCTATAGAAATTTTCTATGGATTTTGAGCCAGACGCCGGCAGCGACCCAGGATTTCTCTCCCGATTTGGCGGAATGACGGCAATGCCCGGTGCCATGCACAGATGATCGGCAGCCGCTTGACCGCGTCGTCATATGCCTGAGGGAAATAGGTAATAGGTCGCCGACGCCGTCCGTCGGCAAGAGCATATCCACGCTCCGCCGCCAGCAAATATCTTGGCGCAATGCCAGCTATTTCGTTCGACGACGCAGGCTTCCAGGCGACTGTCCGCGCCTGAAAGCGTTCAATCCTCGTCGCCGTAGAGGGCCACCTTGCGTTCGCCCGTGCTGCTGGCGCTGCCGCGCGACATGCCGGGCGTGTTGAACGACCAGTCCGCCGCTCCGCCGGGTCCGGTGACGATCACCCCGCCGGTGCCGCCCAATTGCCCGATCTCGGCCATGACGGCATCCGCCGCCGCCTTTGGCGTCTCACCCTTCATGCGGATACGCGCGCAAATCTCGTGCGCCGCGCCGACGCGGATGAAATATTCGCCCGCCCCCGTTGCGGAGACCGCACAAGCGCGATTGTCGGCATAGGTCCCCGCGCCGATCACCGGAGCGTCGCCGATGCGTCCCCAGCGCTTTCCGGTTCGTCCGCCCGTCGACGTCGCCGCCGCGACATTGCCGTCGGCATCGATCGCGACGGCGCCGACGGTTCCGAATTTCAGGTCGACGTCGTACCAGCTCAATTTGTCGGCCTTCATCCGTTCGAGCTGCTTACGACGCTCGGGGGTCGCGAACCAGGAAGGATCGACTTGCGGCAATCCCTGCTCGATCGAGAAACGATCGGCTCCTTCACCGCCGAGGAAGACGTGCGGGCTTTTTTCCATGACCGCCCGCGCGAGGCTGATGGGATTGCGCGTGCGCGTGATACCCGCCACCGCACCCGCCGCGCGGGTGCGCCCGTCCATGATCGCGGCGTCGAGTTCGTTGCGCCCTTCCCAGGTAAAGACGGCGCCGCGCCCCGCATTGAAGCGCGGATCATCCTCCAGCACCTTGATCGCCGCTTCGACGGCGTCCAGCGCGCTGCCGTCGGCCGCCAACACACCAGCCCCCGCATCGAGCGCCGCATTCAGACCGGCACGAAGCGCCTGATCCTGCTCCGGCGACGTCTTGCCCCGGGCCATCTCCCCGGCCCCGCCATGGATGACGATCGTCCATTTGTCCTGCGCATAGGCGGAGGGCGTTGTCGCGACGCAGAGCGCGCCGATCAGGGTCAGGAAACGCATGCAAGATTACTCCCGATAGGATCGTCCCAAAAACCATCGCCCGGCCTCGGGCATCAGACGTACAAGCGTTCGGGCCGGATCTGGCGCGGCTCGACGCCATGTTCGCGAAGCAGTTCGGGCCAGGGAAGGTCGAACAACAGGGCTTCGGCGGCCAGCGCCATCGCGGGCGACGTCTGCAGCCCGTAACCGCCCTGCCCGGCGAGCCAGAAGAACCCCGGCGCGTCGGGCGCGAACCCGGCGGTGGGCACCTTGTCCGCCACGAAGCTTCGCAGACCGGCCCATTTCAGCGCGATCCGGTCCACCGACAATGTCGTCGCCTCTTCGACGCGCCACGCGGCAAGCGCCGTTTCATAGTCTTCCGGCTGGGCATCGCACGCCGGCGATGGCGTGACATCCATGGGAGAAGCCAGGAGCCGGCCGGCATCGGGCAACATGTAGAAGCCATCGTCAAAGACCGTCTTGAGAAACGGCCAGTCCGACACATCGAGACCCGTTGGCGGATCAAAGCCGATGATAGTCCGCCGGAGCGGGATCAATCCGAGCGGGCGGACGCCGGCCATCGCCGCGAATTCATCCGCCCAGGCGCCCGCTGCGTTGACGACGATCCGGGCTGCGTAACTCTCCTCCACCGTATCGACGATCCAATCGGCCCCGTTGTACGCGATACCCGTCACCCCGGCGTGAAAATGTATCTCGCCTCCGGCCGCCCGCAGCGCGCGCGCATTGGCCTGGAGGAGCAGATCGGCGTCCAGCTTGCGTCCGCCCGTGTCGACCAGTCCGGCAACCGCGCCGCCCGTCCCGACCTTCAGCACGGGGACAATCGCCTGCATCTCAGCCGGTCCCACTTGCGAGATATTGTCAGAAAAGCGCCGCATTTCGGTTTCGAGCGCCGTCAGTTGGTCCATCGTTTCGGCCGTTGCGAAGAACATGGCCGATTTCGTCTGCCACAGCGGCGGCAGTTCCTCTCCACCCGGCGGATTGGCGAAGAAGTGGCGGCTGGCCGCCGTCAGCCCGCGCACCGCGTCATCGCCGATGCCGAAATGATAGAAGGTCGCGCTGCGCCCCGACGAATGATAGCCAAGCGCGCTTTCGCGTTCGAGCAAGATGGTTTCCGACCGCTGCGCGAACCGCGCCGCCGCCGACACGCCGGCAATCCCGCCGCCGATCACCAATATGTCGACCCGCCTCAACGGACATTTCCCTTCGCCGGCGCCGGGCGCCGTGTCGCCGCCGGTCGATAGCGTGCGATCGCCTGCCTGACCGCCGCGATGTCGAGCGCCTCTCCCCTCGCCGCTCCGGCTTCGGCCGTCGCCTGCCGGTCGATGGTCGTGGCCATCAGCAGCGAATTATAGATTGCTTCCTCGGCCGCTTCCGACACCGCCACGAACAGCGGCGACATCTCGTCATTGGCCAGTTCGGGATAGGCCGCGACGCCGGCCCGCCTTGCAGCCGTCCGGCGAACTCCGTCAGCGGTCGAGAAAGCGATGGCATAGTCGCCGGACCCGTTTGAAAAGGCTGCCCCGGTCCGCGCCAGACCCGCGATCGCGCGATGAGCGAGCCGGGTCAGATTCCGATCGCTGAGCGGCGCATCGGTCGCCACGACCAGAATGATCGACCCGTCAGCCGACGCCCGCTCGCTATGCTCACGCAGATAATAGCGCCCCAGGGCTTTGCCGACGGGGACGCCATCCATCGTCAGCGTCCCGCCATAATTGGTTTGCACCAGCACGCCGACGCGATAGCCGCCCAGCGCCGACGGGAGTATGCGCGAACTCGTGCCGATACCGCCTTTCCAGCCAAAGGCCATGGTGCCAGTGCCGGCGCCCACGCTGCCTTCCGCAACCGGGCCGCCGGTTGCGGCCTCGATTGCCGCGATCACGTCAGACCGGCCGATCACCCGTTTGCGGATGTTATTGAGGACACTGTCGTTGGTTTCGCCCACCACCGCATTGACCGACCGGACATGTTCATTGCCGGGCCGCGTCAGGGTCCAGTCGAGAATGCCATCGATCGCCGGCGCGACGCTCAAGGTGTTGGTCAGGACGATCGGCGTCTCGATCTCGCCCAGCTCGGCGATCTGCGTCGCGCCCGCAAATTTGCCGAAGCCATTGGCGACGACGATACCCGCCGGCACCTTGTCCTGGAAAATATTGCCGCCGTGCGGCAAGAGCGCGGTGACGCCGGTCCTGACGTCGGCGCCCTCGATACGTGTCACCTGGCCAACTCGCACGCCATCGACGTCGGTGATGGAATTGAGAGGGCCGGGCGCAAATATCCCCGGCGCGATACCGATGTCGCGGGCATGGACGCGCGGCTGGTCGACGACCTGCGCCGAGGACGATCCGATTCCTCCGATGCCTATCGCAATCCCGGCACCGGCCAGCAACGCAGCCAGCGTCCTTCGCCGCCCTCGCCTCAAGCGATGGCCAAGCCTGCTCAGGCCGGACCATTGGCTGGATACGACCCCGGAAATACCACAAATATCGAAGGACAAGCGCAATGATCCGCTTTGCTGACTGACAGATGTTGCTTGCCTAATCCGCAACGGACGATCCGAACAATATCTATCCGGCGGCGGCCTATAGAAATTTTCTATAGGCCTGAAAGGCGCTTTTCAGATGCTTCAGCAAAACGGTCGCCAGTTTCGAAGGGGGCCGGTTCTGCAGATAGATGGCATAGACGTTGAACGGGATGGGCGGCTGGAGCGGCTTGAAGGCGATGTCGGGCGTAGCGGTCGCCTGGGCCGTGAAACTATCGACGATCGAGACACCCGCCCCCGACCGGACGAGCGCCGCCGCGACAAAGAAGGTCTGGGACGAGACGACGTCGTTCAGCATCACCCCCGTCTGGGCGAGTTCCTCGGACAGCAGATTGCCCATCGGACCGCTCTTGACGGTGGTGATGAACCGATGCCCCTCGAGCGCGCTCAGCGGCATGCGCGGCGCGTCGCATTGAATCGCACCGGGTTTGTAGACCGCGACCAATTCTCCCGTGCCCAATACGTCGAAACCGACGGGGGCGGTCGACGGCACGTCATAGCTGATGACGAGATCTGTTTCCCGCTCGTACAGCTTGCGCACCATGTCGTCGTGATGCGCCGTGTGCAGTTCCAGCGACACGCCTTCGTGCTTGGCCAGAAACGCTGTCACCGCGTCCGGGATCGCCCCGAGCCCGAGGGACGGCAGCACCGAAACGCGCAGTGTCCGCCCCTGCCCGAACCGCAGATTGCGGCTCGCCCGCCGGAGCTGGTCGACACGCTTCTGGACCTCCGCCACCTCCAGGAAAAGCTCGTGCGCATCCTCTGTAGGGACCAGGCGCCCCTTCGTCCGTTCGAATAACGACAGCCCGAGGCTGGTCTCCGCATAACGCAAGATTTTCGTGACCGACGGTTGCGAAATATTCAGCACCCGCGCCGCGGCGCTGACCGAGCCAGTCACATACACGGCGTGGAAGATTTCAATCTGGCGAAGTTTCACTACGCATCCTGTTGTCGCTCGGACGAATATCGTGTCGCGAGGGTTGCCTGACGTGCGAACGGCAAAATTGATTGCGCATTCAAAATGAACGCGAGCACTTACGCTCAGCTCCACTAGCCCGCCGGGCGAGTACCAGCAAGGACATGTCGCCGGGTTAAATCCGGCTTGGCGGATATAGTCGATGACGGTGAAATACGAATGTCCGCTTTCAAGGCACCCTGCCAATCCTCGTCGAGCACCGCGTAACCGGACTCAATCTCCGCGAGGCCCCATGCAGGAGACGACCCGGCAGGGCATGGCCCGCGCGCTGATCGGCAAGTCGATCGCGGCGAAACGCTGGCGGCGCGAGAATCCTCCTGCAAACCGCGCACCAAGCGGCTCGTCAGGCCGCACGCCGTCGCCTCGCCGAGCCGCGTAACGACGTCGCGGACGAGCGAATCCGAAAAGCTCTGGTTTTCTGGGAAAAGCTCAATCTCGGTGGACTGAGACGGACCCCTGCGGAAGGGTAGGTGGCGGAGACGGAGTCCGTAAAACCATTAGTATTACCCCGTCTCGTTCAGTCTCGATGGAGTCAAGTTTGACTTGACTTTCCAGAGCCTTGACCGCTGACGAAGTCTTGTCCCGACATGGTCCATCTGATACTATCTGTGCTTGCCGTTAGGGTACGTTCTAGGGTAGAGTTATGGCCAGATTGATGAATCGCCTCAACGCGCGATCGGTAGAGACTGTGAATTCCCCCGGCTTGCATGCCGATGGCGGCGGGCTTTATTTGACGACAAAGGGCGGCGGGCGCCGTTGGGTTTTCATCTTTCGATGGCAGAATAAGCGTCGCGAGATGGGCCTTGGCCCCCTCCGGGACGTCCCGCTTGCACGAGCTCGGGAGCTTGCCGCAGGCGCCCGCGCACTCTTGGCTGATGGCATCAATCCGATTGATGCGCGAACAGCTGATAAGGCGGCTCGCGCCGCAGGCGACCAAAGCGCGGATAAGCCACTAACCTTCGGCGAGTTTTCAGAAACTTACATCGCATCGGTCGAACAAGGCTGGCGAAATGAGGTCCACCGGCGGCAGTGGCGAAGCACGCTGCGGGATCACGCGGGCATTCTAGCTGGCAAACCGATCGCGGAGATCGGTACAGAAGACGTCTTGCAAGTGCTCCGCCCTATCTGGCTGGTACTGCCTGAGACTGCTAGCCGGGTTCGCGGACGTATCGAAAGAATTCTAGCTGCAGCCAAAGCGCACGAATTTCGCTCAAGAGACGCTGCAAACCCCGCCCAATGGCGCGGGCACTTGGATGTGCTGTTGCCGAAGCAATCCAAAATGAAACGCGGCCATCACTCCGCAATGCCGTACGCCGATCTCCCTGCCTTTATCACAAAACTTAGAGAACGGCCGGCGACAGCCGCGCGCGCGCTGGAGTTTTTGATCTTGAACGCATCACGAACGAGCGAGGTGCTCCACGCACGCTGGCAAGAAATTGAAGGAAATACTTGGGTCATTCCACCTGAACGAATGAAAGCCGGCGTGCCCCATACCGTCACCCTGGCTCCAGCGGCGATATCTCTGCTGGGGCAAATTGGCCCGCATTGTCCCGAGAATCTTTTATTTCACGTTGGCGAGAATGCCCCTCTGAGCAACATGGCCATGCAGATGCTGCTGCGCCGCATGGGAGAAGAAAGGTATACCGTGCATGGCTTTCGGAGTGCTTTCAAGGACTGGGCAGCCAACTGTACCGAATTTGCAGATGAGATTTCGGAGGAAGCCCTGGCCCACACCGTTGGATCGAAAGTCAGGCGGGCGTACCGCCGCGGAGAAGCCCTCGATCGTCGTCGCACACTGATGTCGGCCTGGGCCAATTTTCTCTGTTCTGAATCTTCGAAAACGGAGGCCCAATTGTGACCACTTCGATTCTAGATCACGACTCCACGATCGAGATAGCACGCGCCAGGCACCTTCATTTGTATATCCAGTTCGGATTGGCGCCCGATGTGACCGCGCACCTCAGGGTCCGACTTGCCGAGCAGGTGGAACATCACGACAACAAATCTGCTCCGCCCGGATATGGTGTCGATAATTGGAAACGGCGCAGGAAGCAGACGATTGCATTCTACGAATCTGTCATAAGGCGTGCGACCAGTCAGGTGCATCGGTATGACAATTGGAGTCCGACAGAAGCCGATCGTGACCTCCTAATTACGCATCTCGCAACGAAGCACGAAGAGGCCGGCTTCGCGTTCCCGCAGAAAACTTATTCAATGAGGAAAGCCGAAGAGTTTTGGCATCGAGATCATTTGGTGAGCCGTTTCACATCACAGAAGAATCCAGAAACCGGTCGAGATTATGACCAAGTAAGCGCGGCACTCCAGGCGGCCAAAGAAATCTTGAAGTTGAAAAAGGATGGAGATTTACATTACGCAACCAAGCACAACGACCCAAATAAGCTCGCGCCTATTTTAGAGACTGCATATTCGGCACGAAATGCGCCCCGAAAAAGGATGAAGAAAGCGGCAAAAGATTTGTTCGAGGCGACAAAAGCGCAGCGCGCTGAGATGGAGGCTCGTCACGAACAAGAACGATCCCTGATTTCTACAGAGTTGAAACAGCAGGCAGAAGACACCCAGCGCAAAATCTCGGGGATACGATCGACCTGCGCAATGGAGTGGGCACCTAGATTTGCTGAGATTGATGCGCGATATAGAGATACGCTAGTACGCGAGATTGGGCAACTGCGGAAGAAACAAGAAGATCAACTCAAGCGCGTTCCCGATATGGAAAGCTTCACGCATCGTAGAAAGCGGATGGCGGACCGGCATTCAAATGGGCTTCTTCGACTACGAAGCCGTATCGCCAGCCAGTATCAGGAGGAACTGGCTGGCTGCCGTTTGGATATGGCGGCGAGCCAAATGCAAGCGACGGCTGACATACATATCCCGAAGGCCGTGCAAGAGTATTGGGATCAACGCAATCAGCGAAACGCTGAAAGGGCTGCCGTTGAGAAGACGGAAAATTCTGCCTTTGCGAAGACGGAAAAGATGCAAACCGCTTACGAGTCCGAACTGTTTCCTCCCACCTTGCGGGAATGGCTACGATACCGCGATCACGTTTTGGATAGAACGCCCGGCTGGTGAGCACCGCCGAAAAGTTACAAGTTAGATTCCCGCCGCGGAATCATGGAGTTCTAATCTAACCGAATCGGGGTGATCTTGATGGCTGTCGGAATTGGCCGGCAACCGATCAGGATCACCGAATATGACCATACAACCCTGGGACGGAATCCCCGCCACCGGACCGTTGCTTCGTCCGAAAGAAGCAGCAGCTTACCTCGGCTATTCGCGGGCGCATTATTACGTTTTGGCTTCAAGGGGCGATGTCCCGTTGCCCATCCGAATGGGCCGCGGGAAAGTCGCCGCCGCAGCGGTCCCGAAGCCCTGGCTCGATGCGGTCATCGCCGCGAGGGCCGCAGCATCATCGCGCCCGCACTCATTGACGCGGCTCGTGCGGCTCAGCAAGACGTAGCCGCTGCTCAGGCGCGCGCCACCGAAGAACGCAACAAGTTTCGAGGGCTACGCAGCGAATACGAGCGAGAGCAGGCCGAACGCGAGCGGCTGCGAAGCGAGAAGGAGCAGGACGATGCCCTGCGACTGATCGACGGGGAAGACGCCGTCCCGAAGAGATCGCGGCGTGACAACCGCCTCGCGAAACTTGACGAAGAAGCCGCGGCGAAGAATGCAGCCATCCGCATTCAGGAGCTCAGGGCTGCGGAGGCCGACAACGCAGCCCGGCTTCCCCAGATGCCCTTCATCGCCTCAGTCCTGAACATCGCTGCCGAGGTGCAAGGCGACGGCGTTGAAGCCGTCCGTTCGGCCCTCGCCGGACTGGCCCCGACGTTCGCACGGCTGATTGCCGGCGACCAGCTGCGCGGTGCTCTGCTCGGCGATCGGCACGCAATCCCTCCGGGCGCTTCTCCGCCATTCAGCGGGATTACGGTTCTCCGCAACACGGTCAAAGCCATCCCCGAGCGCCTTCTGCCGTCCGAGCTTTCCGAGGAGCGGCTGTTCGAAGCCGCGCGCGAGATTTCGTCCGACATCATCAATCAGATCAAAGGAAACTGAACCATGGCAACTGTTACCGCAGTCCACATGATCGCCGTCAGCGATCCCGCCGCCCAGTGGGTGCATTCGGGCCGCTTCAACAAGGACGGCAATGCGATCATGAACAAGTCGAGCCTGATGATCCAACCTGGGCAGATCTTCGAATACGATGACGGCCCGGAACTGGACAAGCTGCTGAGCGGCGGCGCCGTGCGTCATCCGACCGATGCCGAGCTGGCCCTCTATAATGCCACGGGCGGGAAGAACTGATCATGGGCAAGCAACTCACAGCACCGCAGACGGCTGGTCTCCTCGAAGGCATGCGCAAGCTCGGCTTCGACGCCTCGGTTACGGCGGAAATCGTCGGGTTCGTGCGTCAGCGCAATTTGGCGAACTGGGCAATCAGCCCCGGCGCCACACCTGCCGCCGCACCGACAAAGGCGCCCACCGATGAACAGGATGAGATCCTGACCTCGCTGGCGTCACTCGGCGCAATTTCTGGGGAACATGATGGCTCCGCTGCCGAGGGCGGCGGCGGCGGCGGCGGGCAGGACGACGTCCTCGCAACGTTGGATCGGCTCGGCGTCCTCGCCGCCGAGTGATCGGACTCCATTCAATAAAAGGAACGCGAATTATGACCACCGCAATCGCAATCTGCAAAATCCGCCTCGCCGACCCGTCTGGCGACCTGGTCCATACCGGAAGGTTCAACGCCAGCGGCGACGCGATCATGAAGAAATCCAGCCGCGTCATCCTGTCGGGTGATTTCTTCCAACTCGATGACGCCGGCGGTCTGGCTGAACTCATCGCGCAGGGGGCAGCCCGTCTACCGACCAACGAGGAAATCGCACTGCGCGAACTCGCGACCCAGGAGAATTGATCATGGCAAACCGACTGACGGGCCAGCAGATGCACGGCCTCACCGAAGCCCTTCGCACGAACCTTTTCGACGACGGCATTTCCGCAATCATCATGGGATTCGTTCGCGAACAGAACGCCGCCGGCTGGCCCCCCAAGACAGGCGCGAACTCGGGCAACCGCGCTGAAGATGTCGTCGAACTCGCTCGCGCGGTTGGGCTCAAGGGCTTCGAAGATGCTGGCACCGCACCGCGATCGACCGGTCGTTTTAGCGATGTCACCTTGGCGGACTCGGTGGACGACATCGTGGCACTGGCCAAGGAGATGGGGCTGAAGGGCTTCACCGACGTCGCCCCAGGGGAAATCTGACATGCTCCGTGGCAAAGTGAAGGGCCGTCGAGCAAAGGTTCTGTCCGTTGATGATCACGGGCCGCGTCGGCGGGCAAAAACTCTGCCCCATCGCGCCGAGCTCGTGGAATATGCGCCGCCGCTGGATGCCCGTCTGCTCGGAAGGCTTTGTCGATGAGGTGCAGCACGACGGGCTGGATTCAGTTCTGGCGGAAACGGCGCAAACAGTTGCGCGCGCGCGGAGGCCTGAGCCTTGCGCCGGCGGGCCACGTCGCTCTGCTGGAGGTCCGCTGCCGAACTGACATCGCGAAGGTCATCGGGAAGCCGGCGGCGAAGATCATGGAGCTTCAAGTCGGCCTGCAGCGAAGCGATTACGATCCTATTTTCATCGTAACCGACGAGACGTCGTGGGATGACTGGCATCGGCTCAAGGGCATCCCGCGTCTACTCCGCGCGGTGGCTAGCGGCGCTCCGGTCGGCAACGCTCAGGCGACCTTGGCAGAGGCTCAATGCAGAAAAGCGCTCGCCGAATTCTTCGGTAGACCGGCTGCAGACAACCTCCCCTTGCAGGTCTGTATGCCGGACGACGTAAGCAACCCGATGTTCCTTCTGCCCGCCGGAACGCCGTGGAGCCTGTGGCAGCAGCTGCTGGTCATTCCAAACCTGCTGTTCCCATTCGGAACGTCGCCGCAACCCTAAATAACGTAACGGCGCCCGGAGCATGACTTCCGGACGCCGTTTCGCCTTCAAAGAAAAGCAAGCGATATTCTATTATCACTTTGAAGGCCGAAAATCAAATAAAGGCCTCCCCATGACCTTCCACTTTTCAGACTTCGACGATGAATTCTCTGCCCTTCTGGAACCCATTCACAATCGTGAGGTCGCGGTCAACTTAGCTGAGCGTGGCTTTCGTGTGTTCCCGATCGTAGACTGGCAGGATGGCGATGGACCCAAGCCCATTCGCGACTTCAACAATAAAGCGGCCACCGACGCTGCCACGATTGGGGATTGGTTTGATCGATACCCGGACGCCTGGCTGGGCATTGTCGCCGGCGAACGCAGCGGCTTCATGGTCTTGGACATAGACACCAAGAACGGGAAGGACGGCGTCGCTTCGATGGCCGCACTCGGTTTCCCCGACCTTGCTGCGCTCACCCCGGTTCGCGTTCGCACGCCTTCGGGCGGTTGGCATCTCTATTTCAAACACGACCCTCGGTTGAAGAACTCGGCATCGCGCATCGGCGTCGGGATCGATGTGAAAACCACTGGCGGGTTCGTCATCGCTCCGGGCTCCCGCAAGGGCGACGGTGTTTATCTGATCGACGGCGCCGAGTTGGGGACGACTCCCCTCCCCGATTTCCCCGAGGCACTAATTCCGCCGCCTGAACCCGAGGTCGAAATTCCGCCGGTGACCGGCGTGGCGACCGATGAGCAGCGAGAATGGGCCGCGGCCCATTTGGAACGCTTGGCCTCCGACCTCGCTGAGATGTCGGAGGGTGGGCGGAACGCAGCGCTGAATGATGCCGCTATGTGGGCCGGCGGTGCGGCCGCGCGTGGCTTCGTTGCAGAGAGCGATGCTGAAACCGTACTGTGGGCAGCCGCGGAGGCAGCCGGCCTCCCCCGTCGGGAATTTCGGGGGACGTTCAAGAGCGGGTGGAAAGCCGGTCTGAAGAAGCCGATCTCCGGATTTCCCCGGGCGCCCGATCTCGATGCGCTGGAGGATCTCGATCCTATTGATGGCGACGATTTCTCGGCGCTGCTTGCGCCTGCCGCGGTCGATGACGTTTTCGTCAATGGTGTCACCAAGCGCCTAAACCGGCGCCATGCAATTGTCATCGTGCGTGGCAAAACATTGGTCACTACCGAGGGCGCAGACGGCTCCATTGATTTTGGGCAGGTCCGCGACCTCCACTATTTTTACGCGAACGACCTCGTTTCAGCGGGCAAAGACGCGAAGGGTAAGCAGAAGTTCGAAGCCGCCTCGATGCGATGGCTCAGAGATACAGATCGCCGTTCGTACCCACATGGGGTGACCTTTGCCCCGGGCGGTTGTCCTGCGGGTAAGCTCAATCTGTGGCGTGGCTGGGCTGTCGCACCGGACGCTGCTGCATCCTGCGAGCTATTTCTGTCCCATGTCCGTCGCGTCATTTGTCGTGGGAATGAAGAACACGCGGCATACATCTTAGGCTGGCTGGCGCAGATGGTTCAGCATCCTGATCAGAAGCCCGGCGTCGCCTTAGTGCTCCGCGGTCCCAAGGGCGCCGGCAAAGATACGATCGCAGATTATGTTGCGCGGATGATCGGCCGACGGCACGCGCCGACGGTAGCCCAGTCCGATCACATCGTCGGGAAGTTCAACAAACGCCTGGAAAACGCGCTCATGCTTCATGTTCAGGAAGGAAGCTGGGCTGGCGACCATAACGCTGAAGACGTGCTTAAATATCTCGTTACGTCGGATTTCGTCGAGATAGAACACAAGGGCATCGACAGCATCAATCTGCCCAGCGTGCTGCGGCTGTTCATTTCCGCGAATGCCGAATGGGTTGTGCCGGCCAGCCCGGACGAGCGCCGCTGGGCGGTGTTCGAGGTGTCGTCCGAGCGGAAGGGTGACGATCGGTATTTCTCCGACCTCCGTGCTGAAATGAATGGCAGAGGCCCGGCTGCACTGCTCCACTTCCTCCGATCTTATGATCTGTCGGGCTTCAATGTTCGCCAAGCTCCGGACACCGAAGGCCTGGTCAACCAGAAGATTTCGAGTCTGAAAAATATCAACCTTTGATGGTTTTCCCAACTTAACCGTGGAATCATGCCGGGAGATTTCGACACCTCGGACGACTGGTCGACCTCTCCGCGCACCATCGGTCGCGATGCGCTTCGGAACCAATATAGCGATTGGATGAAGGGCCGCCGGTACGATGGCGAGATCGCTGATGAGCGGCTGTTCGGCCGGCGGCTGCGCGAGATGCTGCCGAGTGTGGAGGATCGTCGGTTGGGTGGTCGGTTCGATCGGAGCCGGGCTTATGTGCTGCCGCCGCTCGCGGAGTGTCGGTCGCAGTTTGAACGGTGGGTCCGTGGGTCGGTGGAGTGGGAATGACGCGGGGTTAAAGTGGCCGGTCGGAGACAGTCTGTTTTTGGGAACAAACCGATAATAGCAGACGCTGGTTTGCCTAGGCATCAATCCGGCTGGACGAGACGGCGCATCCCCTAAAATCGGTGCGAGCTGACCGTTCATCCCCGGTTGATCGACGGTTCGGGATAAACGGCATATTTGGGGAGAGGCTCATGCTGCCAGCGCTAGGACATCACCGAATTCTGCTCACAGTTGCGTTGTCGTTCATGGCCCTTGGCGCCGGCCCCGCAGCCGGAAGTGAGCGCGGCAGGGAGGCGCGCAACAAGATCGCGGCCTGTGGCGAACAAGGCGTGTTCCTGTCCTACGTTGATAACGGATATGCATCCGTCGCCAGCCGATCGTTTAGGGTGCATTATTGGCGCGGCCCCTGCATGCTCTACTGGTCCGGGGAGGAAGCGGCCGCACCGGTTGTCCGCCAGCCCGAAGATTCGAGACCCTAAGCCCATTCAATTATGGAAAAAGTCTGCCAGCAGGCGGACCCTTTCGGGCCTCCGGCACATGACGTGCCGGAGGCCCATCCTTCCGCTCAGGGTCGCAGCGAGCATCGGGATATCGTCTCTATCGAATGGGGCCGGAGCAATTGACCCTGCTCCGGCCCCGAACCGCGCGTCTTCCATCCAACCGGGGTAGTATGGTCAGAAGGCGATCCGCGCGGTTATCCGCACACCGTGCGTGCTGCGATCCGACGCGAGCGTGCCGCTGTAGGCCGCGCCGATCCGCAGATTTCCCGCGCTGTAGTCGAAGCCCGCCTCGACCTCGGCCGAGGTCTTCGGGATCAGCGTGCCGAGCAGCGCGAAGCTGCCGCCGCCAGTCGCGAAACCGGCCAGCGCCGCCGCCCCGCGATTGCCCGACGCGCGGTTCCACGCCGCTGACAGATAAGGCTGGAAGCCTGGCTGATCGGCGTTGAGGCGCGCCCGGGCGCCGAGGCTGAGGAAGGTCGTTTCCTGTTCGGCCTTGGCGAGCGCGAGCGCGGCATTGCCGCCCGTCTCGACGAAGGCGTCGCTTTCGGTGCGGACATGCGCGATCCGGGCGAAGGGGGTCAGCGCGAGGCCGCCCGTCTTCACATCATATCCGGCCTCCGCGAACAGTTGCAGCATGGTCGCGTCGCGGTTCGATTCGAGCGTCTGCGCGAGCGGCGTGAAGCCGATCGCGCGCACCGTATCGACATCGTGCCACCCATAAGCGAGCCCGGCCGCGCCGCGGAAGCCCGCGCCGGTGCCATAGGTCAGGTGCGCCCCCAGATATTTGCTGTCGGCCTTTGCCCGGTCGCTGCGGCCGCCGAAGCGGAAGTCGGAATTGCCCATCCCGGCCGACAGCGCCGCGGCGAAGCCCTTGCCGCCATAGCCGATGCCGGTCACGAAGCCCTTGTGATCGGAGTCCATGGCGAAGCGACCCGCATTGGCGTCGAAATCGCCCCAGCCGCCGAAGGCGGAACCCCAGACGAACAGGCCCGCTTCCTCCGGTCCCGTCAGCCCGTAGAGCGCATTGCGCAGGTGACGGCTGTCGTCGGTGAGGCCGCTGATCGTGCTCGCGAGGATTTCGCCCGACAAATCGCCGAACGCCGTCTGCGCGCCCGCCGCATTTTGGTTCACGACCGCCTCGAACAGCGGATCGTCGATGCCACGCGACTGAACCGCGGCAGCGACGCCCGCCTGGTTGAAGCCGATCGCGACATCGGCGAAATCGACGTCGTTGCGATAGAGCGACAAGGTGACCGCCGTGGCGCTGTAGCGCAGCAGCGGATCGAGGAAGGCGAGATCGGTCGTCACCGAACCGAAGCGTCCATCGACGCCGCCCGCGCCGGTGACGATCACATAGTCGGTACGGCCGTTGTAGTTGCCGTTCGCGGCAAGCACAGCGACGCTCGCGCCGCTGTCGATCGTGACGGCACCCGTCGCATCGACCCGGTCGCCCTGACCTACTGCATTGACCTCGACCTCATAGACCGAGCCCGCAGCAAAGGTCAGGTCGCCGTTGACCGTCAGGCGGCCGATCGAATTGCCCGGTGTCAATTTGCCGTCACCGCCCACCGTCGTCGATCCGACGCTGCCGTTGCCGCCGAGCGCGCCGCCCGCGTTCACGGTGACGTCGGAGACGATCGAGCCGTTGACCGCGAGCTTGCCGCCATCGACCGCGGTCGGACCGGTGTAATCGCTGTCGCCCGACAGGTTCAGTGTGCCGTCGCCCGATTTAACGAAGCCGCCCTCGCCGGAGATTGTGCCTGCGAACTCGCTGTTCTCAGCCTGATCGATGGTGAGCTGGTTTTCGCCGAGCCTGACTTGCGTTCCCGTTTCGCCCGAGAGGCCGCCGATCGTCTGGTCCCTGCCCGTAATGTCGAGCATGCCGCCTTCGCCGAGGCCGAAGTCGGTTTCGGGATCAATCGTCCCGCCGATCCGTACCGCGCCGCCAAGGATATTGGTGATGCCCCGAAAAGCATAGTCGCCCATGAAGGTCAGCGTGCCGTCGCCCAGCTTGTCGAGCGTCCCGCTGCCCGAAAAGGCGCCGAGGAAGTCGTAATCGTCCGAACGGTTGAAGACAAAGCGGCCGTCGTTGACGATATTGCCCTCGAAGCTGCCCTCGGTGCCGCCTGCGCCGAGTTCGAAATAGCCGTCGCCTTCGGTGACCACATCGCCCCGAAGCAACCCGGTCAGGACGAGCCCACCGTTCGAGATGATCGTGCCGCCGGTGTGACCGATCGTGTCGGTATCGACGGTGAATACGGCCTCGCCGATCAGTTGCAGCTTGCCCGCGCCAGCGATCGTCAGGGCGTCGAGTTCAGAAACGACATCGTCCTCGCCGAAGTTCAGCACGAGCAGGCCGTTGGTCGTGACCGACGAGGCCAGGATCGGCGAGGCGGCCTCGCCACCAATCGTCACTTCATTGACCCGCAGTGCCGCGCCTTCGTCGATCGCGACATGGCCGAACTCCCCGACGGCGCCTGACGTCGACCAATAGCCCGCCGCGACCCGCAGTTCCTCGAATCCCGTCGCCGCGGTTAGCTGCTGTGCTTCGGTGAGCTCCAGAATGTCGCCGTCGAGCGTCAGTGTGTCGGTGCCGGCACCCGCGTCGACGAGGCCGTCGATGGCGCTGCCGGTCCGGAGCGTTACATTGTCGTCATAGCCGTCGAGTTGGACTGCCACGCCGCTGCCGCCGGTGATCGTCCCCGAATTAGTGACGTTCGCCTGGACATGGGCAATGATCGCCGCGCCGTCGGTGCTCGAAATGGCGCCGCTGTTGGTGAAGATGCCCGTCAACCCGGCCGTGTCGGCAAGATCGCTCTGGATGAGCACGCCGCCGACGGTGCCGTCGATCGTGCCGGCGTTCTCGACGGTGCCGCCGCCCGACAGGATCACGCCAAAGCGGTCGCCGTTGATCGTGCCGCTGCCGCTGTTGACAACGCTCGCTGCAAAGCCCGCGGCATCCTGTCCGTCATAGGCGTACATCGAGATGCCGTCGGCAAGTGCGCTGCCGGTGCCGGTGATCGCGCCGCTGTTGGTGACGCGGCCGCCGCCGATCAGGCGGACGCCGTCGTTCGATTCGCCCGCGATCGTCCCGCTGTTTTCAATCTCGGTGCCGATGGCGAGGCCGACCAGTGCGCCGATCTCCTCATCATATTGGTAGGCCGTGGTGATCCCGGCGCCGGCGCCCGAGATGGTGCCGCTGTTCGTCACGCTCGACGCGGCGGTAGCGATCGTGATGCCCGCATCGGGCGCCGCGTCGAAACCGTCGTAGCTGCCGTTGCCCCGAATCGTCCCCGCATTGTTCACCGCGAGCGTGCCGGTCGCGAAGGAATAGATGCCCGAAGTCCCGCCGGTGACGGTGCCGCCCGCCGAATTGGTGACCGTCACATCGGCGCGCGAGCCCTGCGACACTGCGGCACTGAAGTCGCTGACGATCGTGCCGCTGTTTTCCAACACGGCGGTGGACATGTCGCTGCCGAAGCCGACGCCATAGCCGTTGCCGCCGCTACCGCCGAGATTGCCGGTGCCGTGGATCGTCCCCGAATTGACGACGCTGGCGGTCAGGCCGCTGCGGTCTTCGTTCGGATCGGTGTTGAGCGCCGTCCCCTGAATGAAGACGCCGCCGGCAACCCCGGTGATCTCGCCCGCATTGTCGACGGCGCCGCCGCCCGACAGGATGATGCCGAAGCGCTGACCAGCGATCGAGCCGCCTTCCTGATTGGTGACGAGCGCGCTGTAATCTTCCTTCGCCTGGTCGGCATAGGCAAACATCGAAATGCCGTCGGCGTCGGCACGCCCGACGCCGCTGATCGCGCCGCTGTTGGTCACGCCGCCGCCGCCGATCAGCCGGACGCCGTCATTCGATTCGCCGCGGATCACCCCTGAATTGGCGACGACCGTATCCGTAGCGCGGCCCTCGATCGCGTTGGTTGCCACGTTGAAATAATAGGCGGTTGAAATGCCGTGCCCGGCTCCGGAGATCGTCCCGCTGTTGTTGATGGTCGAGGGCCCGCCCTGAAGGGTGACGCCGCCTTCGGGTGCCCGGTCGAACCCGTCATAGGCGCCGTTGCCCCGGATCGTGCCCGCATTTGTCAGGTCGATCCCGCCTTCCTGGCCGTGAACGCCGATCTGTGCGCCCTCGATCGTTGCGCCCTGCTGATTGACGATGGTGAGTTGGCCGGTCGCCCGGTTGGCAATGCCATAGGAAGTCGTACCCGTAATCGTGCCGCTGTTCAGGAGATGGACGGAGTCGAGATTTCCGCCGAACGCGACGGCGCCGCCGCCCGCAATCGTGCCGCTGTTGGTGACGGCCGCGGTCTTGCCGGTCTGTGCCGCGTTGAACGTCTGAATCAGGACGCCGCCCGCGCCGCCCGACATCGTTCCCGCATTGTCGATCTCACCGCCGCCCGAGAGGATCGCCCCGAAACGCTGCCCGCGGATCGTGCCCCCCACCTGATTGACGATCGTCCCGATCGGATCGGCACCGCCGGTGTCCTGGCCATCGAACGCGAACATCGAGATGCCATCGGTTGCACCGCCGGGCGCGCTGTTCACGCCCTCGATTATGCCGCCGTTGATCACGCGGCCGCCGCCGATGAGGCGAATGCCGTCGTTGAAATCGCCACGGATCGTGCCCGTGTTCGTCACCTGTGATCCTGTCGCGCGGGGCTCAAGCCGTCCGGTCGCGGCGTCGAAATAATAGGCGGTTGAAATGCCGAAACCAGCCCCCGAGATGGTTCCGGAGTTGGTAATGACGGCGGGTCCGCCCTGTACGATGATGCCCCCTTCGGGCGGAGCGTCAAGGCCATCGTAGGATCCGTTGCCGCGGACCGTGCCTGCGTTGCTGACCGTCAAGGACGGAGCATTCGACTGAATACCCGTCCTGTCGCCGACGATGGTCTCGCCGTCTCCTACCTCGACCGACGCTGGCGCACCTTCGGCCAGAACCCGGCCATAGTCCGCAGCGTGCGCGAGTGGCACCCCCGTCGCGACCAGCGCGGTGGTCAACAAACAACGTGTTTTCGTCTTCGAAATCATCCGACAATCCCCCTTCTGGCGCACTGGGACTCTTACCCTTCTGCGCACCCATGATCCGGCGAAGCGTCTGGTCCCGCTTCAGGAAGGCGGATGAAAAGCATTTGAAAGGATATCCGAATATCCCCGGTTGTAGGGTAGAAGGATGACCCGTCTGGCATGACCCGCTATCATCATTCGCCATGGGGAAGCTCGAATCAGGAAAAACGGCGGCGGCCACGACGGTCGATTATGCGCAGGAATGGCTGGCCGTTCCCGAATTGCTGCTGGATCGGGTTCGCCGCGATCCCGATGCCGTCGAGCAACATTTCCACACGCTGGATGCCTCGCATGAATATCGCATGCATTCGCTCCTGAATATCGACGCGTTAGCCCTGATGATTATCGACCCCGCGGCGCAGCAGATCGTCTCTTCGTCGGGCGCGCTGCCGACCGAGACAGTGGGGCCGATCGATTGGGAGATGGCCGAAACCGTCCTTCAGGGACGGACGATGCAGTTGGCGCAGGCGGGCGAGCAGGGTGGCCACTCGTTCCTTGCCTATGTTCCGGCCCACGAGGCGGCGAACTGGGATCTGCCCGAGGAGGTCCATAAGGCGCTGGCAGACTCGCCGGGCCGGCGCATCCTGATCGCGATGCCGTCGGCGACCCTTGAAAGACCGCTGCGCCGCGCCTGCGCGGCATTCGGAATGACCGGCCTCGAAACCCGCGTCGTCGAGGCGACGCTGCGGACCGGTAGCATCCGCGCCGGCGCGGATGCTGCGGCGCTCAGCTATGCGACCGCGCGCGAGGCCATGTCCGCAGCACTGGCGAAAGTCGGGGTCACGCGGATGCCCGGGCTGCTTCACCGCCTGTCGTTGCTGTCGCTCGGTATATTTCCCGATGGCGACGAGTCCATCGAGCTGTTGACAGACCGATGGGGCCTCAAGCCGCGCCAAGCGCAGATCGCAGTGCTGCTGGCGCAAGGCCTGACCCGCGCCGATACGGCGCGGGCGCTGGGCATTTCGGAAGCGACAGTCAAAAAGCAGGTCGACATCACCTTCCAGGTTCTGGGCGTATCGAGCGCCGCCGCGCTGGCGCAGTCGATGAGCATGATGATCGCGATGCAGGCCCTGACCGATGCGAGCCACGGGCGGATCAGCTGGATCGACGGCAATTCCGAACCCCTTCGTTTCGTCCATCGCCCCGGCGGCGGGCGGATCGCCCTGTCGGACTATGGCCCGGTCGGCGGTCGTCCCGTCGCCATCCTGCACAGCAGCATGACCTCGCGTCACCCGCCGCGGCGCCTGGTCAGTGCATTGATGCGAAACGGCTTCCGGGTGCTTGCGATCGACCGCCCGGGCTTCGGGATGACCGACATCGAAGCAGAAGTCACCGCCGGAGATCCCTTCGCACCGGCCGCGCACGACATGAAGACGGTGCTCGACCGGCTGCGGATCGAGCAGGTGGATATCATCGCCCGCGGCGGGGCGCAGGTCGCCGTAGCCTTTGCGGGCCTGTTTCCCGACCGATGCGGCGCAGTCGTGCTCGTCAACCCCGACCCCCCGTCGACGCGCGACGAGCGGCGCTGGGGCGTGCTCGGGTCATTCAAGGAGGCGTATCGGCAGCGCCCTGAATTGATCCTGCCGGCAGCGCGTCTGATCGCCCGGGCAATGACGCGCAATTTTCTTGCCCGAGCCCTTCGCAGGTCGATGCGGGGTAGCCCGCCCGACGAAGCACTGCTCGCCGACGAGCAAGTGGTCGACGACTATTATCGCGCCGTGCGCATGTTCGCGACCGGGCGACTCGCCGGGTATGTGCGCGAGCAAAGCGCCCTCGCGCAAGACCAAGCCGGCAACTATCCGGTCGACGGCCGCGGCTGGGCTGTTCTGCTCGGCGAGTATGACACACTTTCCGATCCGGAAACCACCCTTGCCTACTGGGGCCAACAACTGCCCGCCGCCGAGTTCGAGCGGGTACCGGACCAAGGCCGCCTTCTTGCCTATGCCGTTCCCGAACTGATCGCCGAGCGGCTACGCGACCGGAAACAGAGATAAACGACCTTGTCGGCCCGCCGCGAGCCGAAATCAAGGACGAGTGGAGGGCAGCCATTATAAGGCGATGATCTACCCCCGAAGTGAACCAATCGAGGGAACATGTCAGCGATGCCTCGCTTGACGACCATTCTACGTTCTACAAGCGGTTGGCCTCCATTTGGTCATCATGAAACCGCGAACGGCAGAATCATAGCAGCTTATTAGGCGGGGTTTGCGACCGGCATTATTGAGGAAACACTGATCCCGTCACGAACGGCCGACATGAGGCGCAAAGCCGAACGCTATTTCTCCGGGGTCGGTTTTCGACTTCGTATTTCTCCGGGGTCGGTTTTCGACTTCGTATTTCTCCGGGGTCGGTTTTCGACTTCGTATTTCTCCGGGTGCCCTTTAAACCTTCGCCATGATTATCGCCGCCCTGCTGCTCGGCGCCGCGAACCCGGTCGCCGCCACCGCGCTGGCCTCCGACAGCGATGCGGGGCTTTCGGTGATGTGCGATACGGAAACTGGTGAACTTTCGATAGGGCTCGCCTGGCACCGCCCCTTGGGTAAGCCGGGCGGCCGCATTCCCCTCAACTGGCGCACCGATGACAGTCGACCATGGGCGCTAGAGGGGTTTGACGTCACCGGGCAGGATATGGGTTTCATCGCCGCCGACTGGATGCGCGCCTATATTATCGCGCGCGCCATGCAGCGCGGCGGATCGATTACCGTTCAAATGTGGTATGGCGACAAGGGAGAGGCGACATTTACGCCAGATCCGGGCGAACTCGCAGCCGTGCTGGCTGCCTGCCCGGTCGACCCGGACAAATAAAAAAGGGCGGCACTGTGGCCGCCCCTCTGGGTCTAATTATGATCGGCCGTCGGCTACCAGGGGAACAACAGAATCCCTATGAGCGCGATCGTGAGGCCGCCGAAGATCCAGTTATATTTCGCCAGCTTGCCGCGGGCTTCGGCGCGGCCCTCGCGGGTGCTGGAGACGATCGCGATAACTAAAGTCGCGCCAATCAATGCCCACATCTGCTCTCCCCTTCGGATCGCGAATTGATAGCATGACCGGGACGATTCTCATAAAAAAAGCGGCAGGATTTAGCCTGCCGCGTTCAATTCAGAAGCTATATTTTAGGTTAGGGACGCGCTGCCGCCGCCGCGAAGACGTGGCAGAAACCCCTCTCGATTCCAGTGCGCGCATCTCCCCTCGGCATAGCGTCGGTAACCCGATCGAAAATGCCGGTAAACTGGGTGTCGGCGATGTGGTCGATCAGATCATAGGCGAATGCGCGTCCGGTCTCACAGTCGTCGGCATAATCACCCGACGGGTTAACATTCCAGAAGTTTGCGACCTTCCCGGTCTCCTGGTCAACAATGACGAAAGGAAGACAGGCGGCGGGGGACATTTTAACTTGCTCAAGTATCGACATGCGAACCTCCTCTTTGGCGTTTCAGTGATGCTACACTGCGCACTTGTGAGCGATTCGTCAAATGGATTCAACCAGTATTGCGTATTTTCTGTTCTTCAAAAGTAGAATCACAAGACTTAATTGATATTGTAGAATATCTTGCTTTTCTGCTCTGCCCGCGGCACCTCGACCGGGGTCACTGGCGCTGGTTGGTTACAAGGCAGGGTTCGACCACGCTGCGGCGATCGTGACCAGCTGGCAGGGTTCGACCACGCTGCGGCGCGGATCGAACGGTCGCTGGCCTACCAACCTGGCAAATCGGCAGCCGCTATTCCTTGCCCATGGCCATAATTGATCGCCTTGTCTGGGTATCGGCGGACTTCTCTGGACATTGCGCAGCTTCATTGGACATCAGATTCCGCTGAATCCCTTCTCTTTTTACCCCATGTCCAGAGAGTCCAAAGAGTCCAATGAAGATTGCTTAGGTGAGAAGCGGTTTCTCATCCGCCATGGGCTGCCGGCAACCGCTCCGACCGACAGAGAATATTCTATAGCAATAAAACCATGTGGACGATGTGGACTCTCTGGACAAGCCGCAGAAATCCGCCGCTTTTCGCTGTCGAACGTCTGGACGCGCCTTGGACGCGCCTTGGACATGCCCTCGCAGACTGCTCAAGGTACTATCCCCGCCCCAGGCCGATCCGGGGGCGGCGCGGAGCCGTGTTGTCGGCAAGATTTCAGATTAACCCAGGGGGCATACGTGGAAACTGATACCGGTCAGCAGACCCGCGGAAACCCACGGTGCCGGAATAGTCCCAATTCGGACCTAATTGGATTTCCTCATCACGGCCGGGAATTTTCGGGACTCCTCGCGGCAATTAGAAATTACCCCCTCTGACCCCGCGTTCCTTTCTAACCGACTCGAGTATAGATGAATTGCCGTTCCAACTTTTTCGGAGACGGCCATTGACCACTGCAGCAGAATTTCAGGCGAAAACGACGAAGGCCGTGGTCAACATGGACCGCCTCGATCAGTTCCTGAACGGCAACAACACCGCGACCGTGACGACCGACAACGGGGAAGTGCCCTCGATCGCCAAGCTGGCGAAGGACACGCAAGACGCACTAGGTGAATTTGGCGATGCAGCCGAGCTCGCGGAATCGCTTGAGCCGATCACTGACGACCTCGCCCTGGGCGCCGCGTCAAAGATTTCGAAGGTAGCGGCCATCGATGCCGCGGTGACGACCCTGGCCGCTCGCGAGGCCGATATCGCCGAGTTGGCTGCGCTCGACCTCGCGTTGGTAATTGCAAACGTCGACAACATCTCGACCATGGTGGCCGGCCTCACCGGCACCGAACTTACCGCGATCCGCAAGGCTAACCAACAGGTCGAGAAAGACCGCCTGGCAAATCTCACCGCGTCGATCGGGCGTTTCGTTTCGACGGCTGGTTCCGACGCCAATTCAGGCCGGGCCATGGCGCGCGCGAAGTCCACCGTCGCCGGCCTGGTCGCCAGCCTCGATTACGGCATCACTTCCCTCACGGTCGGCGGCACCAACTCGGGCGGGACGCCTGGCACCTATCGGATCGGCGTTGCCGGCGGCACGCCCTACCGCGCCGCGACGGTCGAGATGCGGGTTTCATCGGGTGGCATCATTCAGGCGACACAGAACGGCTGGACGCGCGCCATCGACGGCGGCGATTATGCCGACGGCTCGGCCGTGCCTACGCTGACGATCCCTGCGGCTGCGAACCTCGGCGCTGCGACGCTGACGGCGACGCTCGGCCGCGTGGCGAAGCCGGGTGAGGTGCTGGGGTTTGAGCACGGTTCCCGCTGGGCCGAGCAATATGTTGTGCGGACGCCCGGCGTGACGGTCTGTTCGTTCGCGAAAGGCGGCAAGACCCGCCTGCCCCTGTTCGACTGCACCGACCCCGTTGGGGCCTGGACGCTGGATAGCGGCAACGTCTGGGTGCAGACGATCGGGCGGGCCGCCGATTATCAGACGGTCGGCGGCGAGGACAATTACAGCCTGTTCGAAGACACGGCGCCGAGCGATCCGGGTTCGGGCTATCGCTGGATGACGCGCGTCCCGAGCAAGGCGCTCTGCGACAGCACGCCCGACAGCTATTTCATCCCAGAGGCCACCTTCTTCGCGGAAGCTAGCGCGACGACGCTCATCTATGTTCACGCCGCGGGAAGCGTCAATCCCAACACCAAGAGCTACCGCTACAACCGTCGCACGCAGGGCGTCTTCGGCCGCGACCGCCTTCCGAACCTGACGATCGACGGCATCAGTTGCGTCGGGCCGCTTTCGGCGCAGGGCAGCGTCAACGCCGGCACGAATTTCCTGTTTCGCCGCGCGGTGCTGGCGAACGGCGGCAAGCATGATTGCGTCTTCGAAAGCGGGCTGCTGGAAGACGTGATCTCGTATAACACCGAAGTCATCGCGAACCGGCAGCAGGCCTATCCGACCGCCTTGGGCGCCCTCGATTGCATCCCTTTCACGGCGTATCGCGACGACCCAGCCGGCCTGACCGCGACGCTGCGCCGCTGTATGCAGATCCAGCCGCCCGGAAAGACCGGCGTCGGATTCTTCTTCAGCCACAGCAGCGGCAGCAGCCCGACAGCGCGCTATGACGAAACCTTGCTCGAAGGCTTCATCTCGAACAACGGCGGGGCGGTCAAAGGGGCGCAGTCAATACGGCAGATTTACCGGGCGCTGTTCCTGAAGGACTTGCGCGGGACTGCCGTGCAACCGGGCCGCGGTCAGTTCATGTCGGGGGTCCATTTCGAGAACACCCACGGCCTGTTCATCCCGGATGCGACCATGGGGTCAGCTGGCGGCGCGCTTCTCACTGGTGGCGGCAACTCGACCGGTGTCACTTGGGCGAATGACGAGGCGGAAGTCATCATTCGCCACAACGGCATCTACAACAATCACGACGAGACGCTCGGTCTGACGTCGATCGTCGTCAATCTCTCCGCACGCCAGAAGATCGACGTCAGCAACAACACGATTTATCAAAAAGGGCGGCAGAATTTCGTCAATGCAAGCATGGACGCGACCGCTGGGTCCGAGGGGATCAAGAACAATATCCTGATCCGCAATCTGGCGAATATCGGCAGCTTCGTGCAGTGGATTCAACTCCCCGTCGGTTTCACCGGGGCCTGCGATTACAACGTCTATATCGACCTGCAGGCGAACACGAACCTCCGCTGGCGTCAGGGTTCGACGTCCTACACCTTCGCCAACTGGCAGGCGCTCGGCTTCGACACGCATAGCGTCGTGCTCAATGCGGCGCAGGCGGCCGATCTGTTCCTGAACGGAGTTGCAGGGCTGGCGAACGGTGACTTCCGGCTCAATCCAGCCTGTACCCTGCAATTCACCGACGGGGCGTTGCTTGTCGGTCGCGCGGGCATCCAGGAATATTACGACTGGAACGCACGCCAGTACGTCGTCGGCCAGCCGAAGAAATGGCCGGTTCATCCGACGACTTGGGCGGAGTGTCAGGCCTATGCGTTCGACCCGACGGCGTGGAATCACTATCCGTGATGGCGTGAGATTAGATCGCGGAGGCCTCCGACGACTACCCAGGCGTATCTCCCGCCGCTAACCTCCTAAACAAATTTGGGGTTCGCCGCGGTTAGCAGCGGAATTACAGCACCACAACTTGGCCGGATGGGACTCCCAAGCGACCCTGGGGTTCTCGTCACTGGTGGGGGGCAATGTTCGCGTCTGCGGCATTGCGGGGGCGACGCGGTATGACCGTCGCGTCGCCCCTTTAGGTCGAGGGCGTCGCCCTACTTTCATCACCGATATAATCTCGATCAATAGCTATCGCAGCGATGTGCGCGTAAGACGGTTCTGCAACCAAAAGGGCGGATTCGTTCGCCTCTGAACTTATGGCGATCCGGCGGGGTCGCCATTTTTGTACCGGTGCATGCGGGTTATCTTTTTGCCGTGCAGCAACGATGCTGGATGTGCCGCGTATTGCGTGCAACCCCGTCTCCTGACCCGCTCGTCTCACGGTGATTCAGGAGACGCGGCCTTCATCGCCACCGACCACCCCCAGTTGTTGAGGGTAACGTTTGGTGATCAGGCGCGATGCCGCGTGCGACAGGGCTCGTCAGCCGGGCGGTACGCCTTGGTCCAGCAACGCCTCGATGTCAGCCAGAGGCCTACCGGTCATTTCCTTCACATGCTCTCCGATCAAGCGAGCAGCGGTTTGCTGGTGCCAAAGGGGGCGCAGTTCGCCCATCGTGCGCGCGGGTGCAATTACGACCAGCGCATCAAACTTGCCCGCCAGGGCCATGGCGTTGATCTTGTCGGCGAGGTCCCGGGCAAAGCGATCTTCATCCTGTTGGTGGAAATCTGGTTCGCCCATCGTGCCGCCGGCTAGGCCGATGCCGGCGGGCGCTGGCGATTGCCCTGAGGCATCGGTCTTAATGTCGCTATTCTTGCGGTCGTCACGCTCTTGATGGGAGGCCGTGCGCAAGTCGATCTGGCTTGCGTCGCCCTGATTGCGCAGGAACAGTGCCTTGCGGCCATCTGCGACCAGCACGAGTGCGTTGTTGGGGAGTGTCATCATCAAGCTCCTTCTTGAAGAGCAACGCACTGGATGATGTGGAAGTTTCTTGAGAGTAGCCATGTCGAAGACTTCACCACCACGATAACTACGCATTTGTCCGGATTGGCGCTATAGTCGAGTCGCGGGCGGACCGGATCCGTTCGCGTTGCGAGATCGTATGACAGCCCGACCTCCGAGAGACGTTTGGGCCTATTCGCGCGCGCTTGAGGCGAGATACGGCAATGCCTCTTCTGACTATGCTGCGCGCGAGTTATCGGCAGCCCTCGCGAAGGGCGACGAGGAAGATGCTATTTTCTGGCGTGCAGTCAGGGAGCGTCTGGACGAGCTGCACCATATCGCTCAACCCTTTCGCAACCAATCGATATTGCCACGTCGCGACTAGGGCCGTGTTCCGGAACGGATTCCGGCTATTCAGGAGCCGCGGCCTTCATGGCCACCGACCAGCCCCAATTGTTCAGCGTGGCGTTTTCCACGCGTCGATGTCCGGGCTGAACGAGTTTGAGCGCCTTCAACTCATCGTCGGTCTCGGTCCATGGCAACGAGTTGCCGGATTGCAGCAGATCGATAAGCCTCAGCTTCTGAGGCACCGTCAGGGTTGCCAGCGTTTCGTTAGGGTCAAACATGGTTTGCACCTCGGGAAAGTGGATGCCCCCATGTGTCCGAGGGTCAGAGCAAATATGCCCAGTCCCGGCAGGGCAGGCAACAGTTTCTCGCGATCCGTGTCCTGCATGCCGGACGGTATGCGAGCGGGTCGGGGTTTCCTTGGGGGAAGAGTCCGACCCGCTCGCAGCCCGACCATGCTTGGGACGCAGTCGGACTAGCGGGGGGTGAGACCCGCCGTCCGATTCTGTACCCATTCCTCTTGAACTGTGATAGCCCGTTTAAGTGGGCGGAGGGGTTCAGCCATGGGAGGCGGAATGATTTCCAAGAGAGCGAATGCAATTTTGACGCTCACTGCCCTGATGATGGCACTGGGACTCGTCTCCTGCAATCACGACCGGCTGGCGAAGGCGATAAGTGCCGAAAGACAGAGCCAAGCGACCACCTCCGATGAGAATGGGCACGCTGTAGATACTGCCTCGGCGAGCTTGGTGCTGACACCCGAACCTGCGAACCCGCAATTCGACTGACGCGCATGCCTAATAATGATCGCGGCGGAGCCAAGTAATGGGGACGGCTATGTCTTTGCCACGAACGACCCCCGGCGGGCAATCGAGCAATTTAAGGAATGGTCGACAAAATTTGGCGCTGAGAACGTGCGATGCAAGAGGGCTTCGAACGGCTCGCCCGCCGCCTGATAGGGGCCGGCCTTAATCGACCCACGCCGGACGACTTACTGCCAACGGCCATACCGCCCGACCCTAAAGAGATTTAGGTATCCGACCCGCTGCACGCACTATGCGACTCGGGAAACGCGATGCTAAATGCGAGCCGCGACCCAATGGAGAGCTTTCTCCATGCTCAACTGCGACGGCTCTTCGTGGGCCGTCGCCTTTGACTAATTGGAGGCATCATGACGGCCGATAAACACTCCGACCTGAACACCGTTCGCAAGGACTGGAAGGCGCCTGAATTGCGCTCCGTCGTGCCGCTACGCCGAACTGCTGGTGGTATCGGCGATCTGAACGATCAGGACACGGTTTTCTACAACGCGTCCTGACGACGAACTTTTGCACTTCGCCTGCTGCAGTGATTGGCGGCAGTCACTGTCGGCGCGTCACTTCAAATTAAGCCGTGGCTCGCCGGGGCAGGTACTGATAGTTCAGGTCCCATGCCCAAGTTGGAAGAACTGATCACATTTCAGGTAGTGGCGGAGTCCGGGAGCTATGCCACTGCCGCCCGCTTGCTCGGTCGTGACACGAGCATCATTTCACGTCGAATAATCTCCCTTGAGTCCCGGTTGGGGGCGCGGCTGATCACCCGGACGTCTCGGTCGATTCAAGTCACAAACGTCGGCGCAAGATACTTGGAACGGCTAACGAGCATATTGACCGAATTGGAGGACGCAAATCGGGAGGTGTCCGACCGCTCGGCAGCCGATTAGTTGGCTGCTGCCGAGCGGGAATAGACTTCATTCGCCTGTCGGCGCGGCCACTACGGGTGAGACTGTCGAGGCTGCGGTGGGAACCGCGGTGGCCGCCACTGGCACGGTCATTGCCGGGGCTGCGACAGGCACCTGTAATGGCGTAGGGCCTGCGTTCGCGAATGCCAGTTCGACGTCCTCATCGATAAATCCGCCAACATTGCCTCCTTTCGGAAGCACTGCGCTCGTACCGGTTACGAAGAAGCCGACCACAGGCACAAATACAACCGCGCCTACGACGCCGGCGGTTCCGGTCACCCCTTTGTCATCGAATGTGCCAGTGAGCCTGATCTGGCGCCCGTTGATGCGAAGATAAAGCACTCGGGCGTCGAGCTTGCCGGACTTGCCCCACATGCCTTTGTTGCGGACGTTGGTGACCTCGCCCCATGCTGGGGTTCCGCTCGGAATCACCGTTACGTTGTTCACCACGATCGGTTCGGCGATCTCCATCATGAAGCGCTGGCCGACGCGAGCAGCCTTCTTCTCGGTCGTGATTTCTTCCAACATTCGCAGGACGACGGGCGTGCCGGCGCGTAACATTGCGTTGGTCGTTGGCTGCTCTGCCAAAACAGTCGATTGAACCGCAGGCAGCGCAACTGGCTCCTGGGCATTCGAGACCGACACGACACTGGATGCGGCCGCAATCGCGGCAACAATTACAAATTTCATGATTACCCACTCCCCCATAGAAGTGGTTGCTATAGGCTGGTCATTAGCATTCCAGCAATGGGCAAAAAGACGTTCATCCTGCCGGCTTCTACAGGAACGATAAGCCCGCCGCGAGCCATGGCCGGATAGTGCGAACCCAAATAAGAATAAGATGGCCGGAAAGTAGCCCCAGAGAGATGATCTTGATAATCGCCTCTAACTATCCGAAATAGTATTGCTTATTTTTCTGGCATGGGGGAGCGCGTAAATGAGCAATGAACCCAAATTTCAAAAGCGTAGTATTCAGCCTAAATCAGCCGCTAAGAAATCAAAAATTGATTCGACATTTTGGAAGAAATTGAGATCGGCAGAGATTATCGCTCCATTAAGCGCTGCAATTTCAATCGCTTCCGCGATCACCGCAATATGGCAAGCACAGGTTGCCAATGAAGTCGCAGTGGCAGCTTTAGCGGATGAGCGCCGTTCGCGAGCGCCTGATCTCAACCCTAGGGATGTCGTCTTGACCCCGCTTAGCGCTCGTAATCAGAAGGTGAATCTTTTGTCCGCTGTCTGGGTCAACTCAGGCCAGACTCCCACTGTCGGTTTAACCAGAGCAAGCGGATGCGGGGGCACGCCGGCAGCAGCCCACAAAGCTATGAAACTGGCCTCCGGAACCTTGACGCTCGCTCCAGGCGCGACAATTCTATCGGGCGGCTGTGTAATGCGCAACGAACTGATTGGTCACATGATCTCCACGGAGATGCCGTATTTCATCACCGGGAAAGCCATCTACCAGGATCAATTTGGAAACAAATACTCAAAATCGATTTGCTATGGGGTCGTGATCTACAAAGGCAACACTCCTAGTCAGGTGGTCATGCAAAACCTGTCCTGTGGATCTTACAAATGTGATAAAGACTCCTGTAAAATTAAAGCCTTAGATAGTTATACTGACCTCGCGGAAGAGGCCGCACGGAATTGAATACTGTCTGAGCGAGCGCCCGACCCAACAAACGGTATCTCTGATCCGAACGGACGCTCGCTGAGTTGACGCGTGCAGGCTGCAAAGGTCGATCGATTAGGCTAAAGGGCCGAAATGATCCTCGCCATATTGCTCGCTTCTGTCGTCCCTGCTGGTCAGTCGTTCGACTGCACCCCCACGGCGGTTTGGGACGGCGACGGCCCCATATGGTGCGCTGAGGGTCCGCATATCCGCCTGTCGGGCATCGCAGCGCGCGAGATGAACGGGACATGCAGTGCGGGTCACCCTTGCCCCTCTGCCGACGCGGTAGCCGCTCGCGATCACCTGGCTGCACTGGTCGGTACGCCTCGCGGCTTCCTGCCGTCGGGCCATGTGAAAATTACGGGGCCCACAATGCGCTGCCGCTCGGCGGGCGGGGCCGGCGGAAATCGAACAGCTGCATTCTGCGTCTCGCCGAAGTCTGGCGACCTGTCCTGCGCCATGGTGCGCGATGGCTATGCGGCCCGGTGGGACCGCTATTGGCAGGGCCACAAATGCGAATAAGTACACCAGCAACGGCGCAGGTGCTTGCTGGCGTATCCGTTGCGTTTTCGCGCTGGCTGCTCGGCAAGATTCCATGTCACCCCAAGGGGCATACGTCGGAACGCTGATCAGCGCTTCGTCGGCTTGTTCGTCACGCCGGCCTTTCGGCCGCCTCCCCGCCCCTTCGCGCCGAGACCGATCTCTTTTGCCATGGATGAGCGCTGCTCGGAATATGCCGGCGCAACCATCGGGTACGAGGCCGGCAATGCAAATCGCCGACGGTATCCCTCTTCATCAAGTTCATGGGCGCTGGCGAGGTGTCGACGCAGCGTTTTCAATTTCCGTCCACATTCCAGGCAAGTCAGACTGTCTGGCTTGACGGACGCGCGGATCGATACTGCCGGCGTTATCGCATCTGGTTGCGGTGCGTCGGTCGATCCGAGGCCCGAGAGCGCGGCATGCACGCCGTTGATCAACCCAGGCAAGTCTGAGATGCCGACGGCATTATTGGAAACGAACGCCGCGGTAATATCCGCCGTCAGTGTTTTCAAGTCTTCGGAATCCATGATGGGTCGCTTTCAAAGGAACTGAATTCCCATGTCTGAAGAGGGCTTGGAATGCAAATCCGATCCGCGCACTGCCTGATCCGCTGCGATCGGAAGTTTTCCGACTATCGTTGCTTCTTCGATTTCGCGCTATCACCGTATGCCTGCCTCACGAGGCGCTCCCGCACTCGGTCGACAACATCAGAGGACTGCACAGAAGAAGTGCCCCGGCTGGATCTTCGCTCACCAGAGTCAGCGGACGGCCGCCCTTCTCTGCTCCTCAGGATCGCGTTCATCTGGGCCGTCGTGATAATCATCGCGCGCCCTACGCGGTAACAGGCGCCCAGGTTATTCGCCCACTCCCTGATAGTTCGTTCCGACACGGGGATTCCGCGCGCGGCAAGTTGCTCGACCCAATATTGTGGTGGACGGCCTTCATCCAGCACCATTACGCCCGTAGCAGCCCCGACGACATCGTCGTCCACTTTATGGTTCCTTCGAAATCAGGTTAGCTGGGTCGGACTTGCCCAGCAACGCGACACCGATCGCGTCGAGAAAGCCTGCTGTGACTCCCGCTTTGTCGACGCCGGTGACTAGGTCCTCTAACACCAGCGCCAGAATTTCTGAGTCCTTCGCGTCTCGAGCATAACTCGTCAACTTCAAAGCATGCGCGCGGCCAAGGGCTCGATCGGCATCGTCATCGCCCGATGGCGTCACATCCCAGAAGCAAGGGCGAGCACCGTCACGAGACGTGTCCAAGCTGACGAACGGTAGCTCCACCCATTTGGCCACTTTAGCCTCCTGCCAACTCGTCATTTTAGAACCTCTCGCAGATGAAATATCTCGCATCCCGCAAATATTCCTCAATATACTGTGGGAGTCAACGATGATGTTCAACATAGATAAAGTCACGAGAATCTTGATTTTGCAATTTCCGAGTGTTTTCACTGAAACTGCTCAGTAGCGTCTCTGGGATGCGGGCCACTGTGCTAAATATCTTTGCCTTCTAAGGATCAACCGTATTATCGCAACGGCTAAACTTGCTGTGGATCAGGTGCGCTTCAACGTGGCGGCATTGTCGGCGCTTCTACCAAGGGGGCTTTCACGCTGGTGGTAGGAGGGGCCTTAAACCGAACGAGATCCCGGCGATTCTGGAACGCGGCGAAGAGGTGCTGACCCGCAGTGACGCCCGCCATCTCTCGAATGGCGGCGGGGCTGGTGCGCAGCCCATCGTGCACCTGAAAAACGTCAACGTGATCGATTCGGCAGATATGCTCGACCAGGCACTCATGTCGCCCAGCGGCGAGAAAAAAAGTGCTGAAATTCATCCGGTCCAATTCCAACGCGGCGAAATCGGCGCTGGGATGACCACCGTTTTGCGCGTTAGGGCACGGATTAGGGCACAGCCCCGCAGGGCCTAATTTATCGTTTCTTTTCAATAGAAAGTGGCGGAGACGGAGGGATTCGAACCCTCGGTACCGGATTTACCAGTACGACGGTTTAGCAAACCGTTGGTTTCAGCCACTCACCCACGTCTCCGCATGGTCTGTCGCGCTAACGACAGGCTGGCTTAGGCGGGTCGCTATAGCCAGCCGCCTCGCACCCCGCAACGGCAAACATTGCCATTTTTTTGCACCCGAGCATCGGATCGGCGCCGAAATCGATTCGGCCTGGCGCAAAATCGACTCAGGTCATCGCCGGTTCATTGCCCGCCGGCCAATTGGAGTCATGGTAAATACTGCCCTGCGGCGCGATCGCGCGTCGCCGGCCCGGAATTTGGGGGAATATCATGCGTCAGTCGCTTTCCAGTCTCGCCTTGATGGCCATCGCTTCGATCGGCCTCGCCGTGTCGCCGCTACCTGCGGCGGCGCAGATGACGCAGATCGATCCCAACAGCGCGATCGATGCCGATCTCGACAACCCGGCCCCGCCGCCGCCAGCCACCAGCACGACGAGCGGCGATACGTCCTATGACAGTGATCTCGCGACCGGCGATCAGGTAACCTCACCCGACACGGCGGCGACCCCGACCACCGGTCCCGAAGCTGCCGCGACGAACGCACCCCCGGGCTCTACCTACAAGAAGGACGATCTGATCGGCGCCGCTGAGGGCGTGTTCGGTAAGGGCGCACAGGGCCTCGCCAGCCTGATCGAGGACATCCTCAAGAAACAAGGCGAACCCAATGCCTATATCGTCGGCCGCGAAGCCGGCGGTGCGCTAGTGCTCGGCGTGCGTTACGGCTCGGGCACCCTGTTTCACAAGATCGAGGGCGAGATGCCCGCTTACTGGACCGGCCCGTCGATCGGCTTCGACGCGGGCGCCAACGCCGGCAACACCTTCGTCCTCGTCTACAATCTGTTCGACACCCAGGATCTCTACAAACGCTATCCGGCGGGCGAAGGCGCCGCCTATCTGATCGGCGGTTTCAACGCGTCGTACCTGCGCCGCGGCGACGTCGTGCTGATCCCGATCCGCGTCGGTGTCGGCGCGCGGCTTGGCGCCAATGTCGGCTATATGAAGTTCCGCAAGAAGCAGAACTGGGTCCCCTTCTAAAAGCGCCCTTCCCCCTTGGACGCTTCGAACGCCCGCGCCTCAACCGCGCGGGCGTTTTGCGTTGGCGCGAGAATTTCAGGCTGTTTCGGACAAGCCGTCCCGTAGGTCCGTTTGTGTCGAGAGAAGTCGAAACACGCTTGGGGGGCGCCGGCTTTCGGGGTGTCTCGACTTCGCTCGACACGAACGGAAAATGAAGGCCGGGCTGGAATCCACACCCAAGCCGTTGCACTTCAATCCCCGTCGAAGGCGATCAACGTTTCGCACGCCAGCCCGGCGGCCTCCAGCCGCTGTGACCCGCCGAGATCGGGCAGGTCGATCACGAACAGCGCCGCCGCCACCTCCGCCCCGGCATTGCGCATCAGTTCGGCAGCGGCGAGGATCGTGCCGCCGGTAGCGAGCAGATCGTCGACCAGCACCACGCGGTGGCCGGGCAGCACCGCGCCTTCGTGCAGTTCGAGCCGGTCGACGCCATATTCGAGTTCATAATCGACCCCGATGGTGACGCCGGGCAGCTTGCCCGCCTTGCGCACGGGCACGAGGCCCAGCCCCATCGCGGTCGCCATCGCGGCGCCGAACAGGAAGCCGCGCGCCTCGACCGCAACGATCAGGTCAGGCGCATGGCTTGCCGCGCGAACGGAAAGACGCCGCACGGCTTCGGAAAAGCCGGCGGCGTCGCCAATCAGTGTCGTGATGTCGCGAAACTGGATGCCCGGCTTGGGAAAGTCGGGAATGGTGCGGACCAGCGACGCGAGGTCGAGGTCCGGCTGCGGCGGGAGGGCGATCATGGGACGCGCCCTCCCGTATCCGCTCAATGCTTCTTGTCGGCCCAGATGTTCCGGTACGACAGATAGGCGAGCACGCTGAACATCGCCAGGAAGATCACGACGGCCCAACCGACCTGCACGCGCTTCACCAGCTTCGGCTCGGCGGTCCAGACGAGGAACGCGGTGACGTCCTTGGCCATCTGGTCGACCGTCGCCTTGGTGCCGTCGGCATAGGTGACCTGGTTCGGAGCCAGCGGCGGCGCCATCGCGAGATTGAGGTTCGCGAAATAGGGGTTGTAGTGCAGCCCGGTGCCCGGCTTGAGTTCGGCGGGCAGGTTCGCCGGCGGGTTCTTGAACCCGGTCAGCAGCGAATAGACATAGTCCTTGCCACCTTCGCGCGCCTTGGTGATCAGCGACAGGTCGGGGGGCAACGCATTGTTGTTCGCCGCGCGCGCCGCGGTTTCATTGGCATAGGGCGACGGGAAATAGTCCGACGACAGCCCATCGCGGGTTGCCGGTTCGCCGGTGTCGGGGTTGATCGACGGAACCTGGAAACCCTTGGCGAAGGTCTTCACCTGGCCTTCGCTGTAACCCAGCGCCTCGATGTCGCGGAAGGCGACGAGGTGCAGGCTATGGCAGGCCGAGCAGACCTCCTTGTACACCTGCATGCCGCGCTGCAGCTGCTGCTTGTCCCAATGGGGCAGCAGGCCGTCGCTGGCGAGCTTCAGATGCTTGGGATGTTCGTGAAACTTGTGGGCGACATTCTCTTCATTGCTGAGCGGCGTCGTGAGAATCGCGAGCACCAGCGCGGCAATGAAACCGAGGCCGACGAGGAATCCGAGCGGACGAACCATGGCTGTATCAGCTCCTATTAAAGTCCGGCGCTCAGGCCGTGGCCGCCGACGGCGTGTCGGCATGCTTGGCGAGAACCGCCTCGGTGATCGAATTCGGCATCGGCAACGGACGTTCGATGCGCGACACGATCGGCAGGATCACCAGGAAGTGGGCGAAATAATAGATCGCACCGATCTGGCTCATGATCACATAGGGCTGTTCGGCCGGCTGCATGCCGCAGAAACCCAGGATGAACACGTCGATCACCAGGACCCAGAAGAACCAGCGATAGATCGGGCGATAGGTCGACGACTTGACCGGCGAGCTGTCGAGCCAGGGCAGGAAGAACAGCACCGCGATCGAAGCGAACATCGCGATCACGCCCCACAGCTTCGCGTCGATCCACAGGAAGTTGAAGGTGAAGGCCTTCAGGATCGCGTAGAAGGGCAGGAAATACCATTCGGGAACGATGTGCGCCGGGGTCGAAAGCGAGTTCGCCGGGATATAGTTGTCGGCATGGCCCAGCATGTTCGGGCTGAAGAAGGTCAGCGCGGCGAAGATGAGCAGGAAGATACCGAGTCCGAAGCCGTCCTTCGCGGTGTAATAGGGGTGGAACGGGACGGTGTCCTGTTCGTCCTTCACTTCGATGCCGGTCGGGTTCGACGAACCCGGGATGTGCAGCGCCCAGATGTGCAGGATGATGACACCCGCGATCACGAACGGCAGCAGATAGTGCAGCGAGAAGAAACGGTTGAGCGTGGCATTGTCGGGGACGAAGCCGCCGAGCAGCCATTCGCGGACCGGTTCGCCGACGAGCGGTATCGCCGAGAAGAAGCCGGTGATCACCTGCGCGCCCCAGAAGCTCATCTGGCCCCACGGCAGCACATAGCCCATGAAGGCGGTCGCCATCATCAGCAGGAAGATCACGACGCCGAGCAACCACACCATTTCGCGCGGCGCCTTGTACGATCCGTAGAAAAGGCCGCGGAAGATGTGGAGATAGACGACGATGAAGAACATGCTCGCGCCGTTCATATGCGCATAGCGGATGAACCAGCCGGCGTTCACGTCGCGCATGATATGCTCGACCGAATTGAAGGCGACGCCCGCATTGGCGGCATAATGCATCGCCAGCACGATGCCGGTGATGATCTGAATCGCCAGCGCGGCGCCGGCGAGGACGCCGAAATTCCAGAAATAGTTGAGGTTGCGCGGCACCGGATAGCCGGCACCGATCGCGTTGTAGACGAGGCGCGGCATTGGCAGCTTCTCGTCCAGCCACTGCATCAACGGATGCTGCGGCTGATATTGCTTGGCCCAGGGAAAGCTCATCTTATCTCGCTCCTCAGCCGATCGTCACGACGGTGTCGCTGTCAAAATTATAAGGCGGCACAACCAGATTCTTGGGTGCCGGACCTTTACGAATGCGCGCCGCGGTGTCGTAGTGCGACCCGTGGCACGGGCAGAAATAGCCGCCGAAATCGCCACGATTCTCGCCCTCAGCAGCGCCGAGCGGCACGCAGCCCAAATGGGTGCAGACGCCGAGCGTGATCAGCCAGTTTTCCTTGCCGGGTTTGGTCCGCTGGTCGATCGTTTCGGGATCGCGCAAGTCACCCAGCGGCACCGCTTTCGCCTCGGCGATTTCCTTGGCGACCAGGTTGCGAACGAACACCGGCTGCTTGCGCCAGCTCGTCTTGATCGCCTGCCCCGGCTGGATTGCCGAAATATCGATCTGGGTCGTCGACAGCGCGAGCACGTCCGCCGACGGGTTCATCTGGTTGACCAGCGGCAGCACGACCGTGGCCGCACCGACCCCGGCAAAGCTGACCGCTGCGATATTGATGAAATCACGGCGGCGCACCCCGTCTTCGATTCCGGCGGCGTGTTCGGTTTCACTGGCCATTCGATTGCCCTTGTATGGCTGAACTGACAATTTCCCCGGGCTGAGGGCCACCCTGATTGCGCGCGCACGAAATGGCGCGCCCCGGCGGCCCCTCCGGGAATTGCGGGCCTGATAGCCGCACAGTCGGGGCTTGCCAACAGGCAATTTCCGCTTCTTTGACCGGATCATGTCGCGGCGCCGAAACGCTCGATTTGCGACGCCGCGCGCCCTAAGGAAAGCGCATGGAAATCGCCCTGTTTCAGCCCGACATCGCGGGCAATGTCGGTACCACGCTGCGCACCGCCGCCTGTTTCGGCGTGCCCGCGCATATTATCGAGCCGTGCGGCTTTCCCTTCTCCGACGGCGCGCTGAAGCGTGCAGGCATGGATTATGCGGTGCGCGCCAATGTGCGGCGCCACCCAGACTGGGACGCGTTCCGGATATGGTCGCAAATCGGCGGCCAGCGGCTCGTGCTCCTGACGACGACGGGGGCGACGCCCCTGCCCCGGTTCGATTTCACCGCAAGCGACATCCTGCTGTTCGGATCGGAAAGCGCGGGCGTCCCGCATCATGTCCATGCGGCGGTGACCGCGCGGGTCGCGATTCCGATGAGCCAGGGCTTTCGCTCCTTGAATGTCGCGGTCGCGGCTGGCATCGCGCTCGCCGAAGCGCTTCGGCAGACGAAAGGTTTTCCCGCATGATTTCGCTCGATCCCCAGCAACAGGCCGCGCGCGACTGGTTCGAATCGCTGCGCGACCGGATCTGCGCCGAATTCGAGGCGATCGAGACCGAAGCCGGCAGCGACGCGCGCTTCGCCTATACGCCGTGGGACCGCGAGGCCGAAGGGCTCGACTCCGGTGCAGGCGGCGGCGGAGTGCGCGGGGTAATGACCGGCCAGGTATTCGAAAAGGTCGGGGTCAATGTCTCGACCGTCGGCGGCCAGTTCGCCCCCGATTTCGCCGCGTCGATCCACGGCGCGGCCGAGGACCCCAGTTTTTTCGCGACCGGGATCAGCCTCGTCGCGCATATGGCGAACCCGCATGTTCCCGCTGTGCATATGAACACGCGCTTCCTCGTCACGACGCGGCGCTGGTTCGGCGGCGGCGCCGACCTCAATCCGCCGATTCCCTATGCCGAGGACACCGACGCCTTTCATGCCCGGCTGCGCGCCGCCTGCGCGCCTTTCGGTCCCGAGGTCTATGAACGCTATGCCAAATGGGCCGAGGATTATTTCTATATTCCGCACCGCGGCGTCCATCGCGGCGTCGGCGGCATATTCTATGACCATCTCGAAACCGGCGACGATGCCGAGTTCGACCGCAATTTCCAGCTGACCCGCGCGGTCGGCGAGGCCTTCCTCGACATCTTCCCGCAGATCGTGCGGCGACGCATGGGCCTGCCCTTCACCGACGCCGACCGCGAGGCGCAGCTCATCTGGCGCGGCCGCTATGCCGAATTCAATCTCGTCTACGATCGCGGCACCCTGTTCGGGCTCAAGACCGGGGGCAATATCGACGCGATCCTGATGAGCCTGCCCCCACTCGCCAAGTGGAGCTGATGCGAAAAGGGCGCCCCGTTTCCGGAGCGCCCCTTCTTTTGCCTTGATCGGCTCACCTCAGGCGAAAACGTCCGGCGAACCCTGCACCCCGATGCAGCGATAGATGCCCGCCGGCATCGACACCGACACCAGAACCACCGGCACATAGATGACCAGCGCCATGATGAGCGCGCCGATCATCGCGCCCATGCCCGCGTCGGGCGTCATCATCGCGCTCGCAACCCCGCCGAAGACCATCGAGACGATGAAAAAGAAGACGAGAAAGAGGAGGATCATCAGGAAATTGAAGCCGACGATCGTCCATTGCGATGCGCTCGTCAGCCTCCACGATTCGGCGAAGGCCGAAAAGGGATTCGACGAACGGTTCACCGCCATCACAGGGCCGGCGACCGTCAGACGGCCAAAGAACCACAGGAAGAAGACGATCAACGCGACATAGAAGATCACGCCGAACAGGATGAGTCCGGCCGATGCACCGCCGGTCGCGAAACTCTCCAGCGACATCCCGCTGGCACCGAAAATGCCGAGCGCCAGCAGGCCGACGATGAACAACACGATGTAGAAGAGGATCAGCAGCGCCAACTGCACGACGAAATTGCCGAGCATCAGCGCGGCGCCCGCGCCCAGGCCCCAGCCGATATCGCTGGCAGGCTCACCGCCGACCAGTCCGGTCCGCCAGATCAAAAGGCTCGCCGCATAGACGATCGTCCCGGCGATGAAACCGAACAGAATGATCGACCCGAAGGCTCCGAATGCGGCCGACGGATCGCCCTGCGCCATCATCATGGTCATCATCGCATTGCGCAACAGCAACCAGCCGAGCAGGCAGGCGATCACCACCGCGCCGCCCAGCCACAACAGCATCTGCATCCAATTGGTCTTCAGAAACCCGAAGGTCTCCGAAAAAGCGGCACCGATACTCATCTTGACCATGATTTTCCCCCTTTGTTGAACTTGCCCTTGTTCCTTTTTGTGCGCCCAATGTCCCTCATTAGCGGGCCGTCGTCCGGTTTGCGATCACTTCATGACGTCACGGACAAAGGCCTCTTGCGTTTCCCTCAGGAAAATATGGCGTTGCCGCCGGTGAGCGCCAACTGACGGTAGGTCGCGGCGCTGATCGCGGCCGAGACGATGCCGCCGACCGCCGCGACGCCGCCTTCGACGAATCCGGTCAGCATCCGTCCGATACCGTCACCGGTCCCCACGACCGCGCCAATCACCCCGCCGAGGAGCAGTGCGACGATGATGATCACGAGTGTGACGAGAAACAGAAAGAGCGCAATCCGCCAACCATTGCCCTTGGTCAAACGCCAGCTTTCCTGGATCGCGACGACCGGATTATACTGGGTGCGATCGGCAACGACCGGCGAGGTCACCGCGAGCCGCCCCCACAAATAAGCGCAGATGCCGAGGATCAACAGCGCGCCGACGAACAACAGCAGCGCGCCGACGGCGCCGCCCCCCGCCGCGATTCCCGGCATGATCGCCAGAACCGCAATCAGGCCCAGCCCGACGCCGAGGATCAGTTGGATCGCGATCATCGTCGGGATCATCTTGAGCGCGAAGACGAGCGCGTCGCCGACGCTGGTGCTGGTCCGCGACAACCAGAGGCGCAGGATACCGACCCCGCCGATCGCCGAAATCACGCTGACGAGCAACTGATACGGCACGGCCTGCCGCGCGCTTTCGCGAAACGTCATCATCATCTGGTCGAATGTCGCGCCAGCGGCGGGCTCGATCGGGACCGGCCCGAACCAGGCGACCGCGAGCGTCGGCAGAAAGAGGAAGACGGCGGCGATGGTGCCCGTCAATACGCTGTGCGACCGCAGCAGGACCAAGCTGTCTTCCCACGCCGCGCCCATGTCGAATTTTGGCATCTAAATCCCGTCTCTGGTTGACCCGTTGACGCGGGAGACTGGCGGTCTTGCTCCCCGATGTCCAGCCATGTTAACGATTTAGCGCGCGCCCCTTGCACTCGCTCGCGCGTGGGAGCAGGAGGCGGCACGATGAGCCATTTGCCGCCACCTCTATGGACAGTTTCGCCGGGCCTGAGCGACTATCCCGCCGCGCTCGCCGACATGGAGGCGCGCGCGGCGGCGATTTTCGCGGGCGAGGCCAGCGAACGCATCTGGCTGCTCGAACATCCGCCGCTCTACACCGCTGGGACCAGTTCGGATCCCGCCGAGCTGCTCGACCCGCGTTTCCCGGTCTATGACGCCGGGCGCGGCGGGCGCTACACCTATCACGGCCCCGGCCAGCGCGTCGGCTATGTCCAGCTCGACCTTTCCAAACGGGGCCGCGACGTGCGCGCCTATGTGTCGGCGCTCGAAGGCTGGGTGATCGATGCGCTTGCCGAATTCGGCGTCGCGGCACGCCGCGCCGAAGGCCGCATCGGCATCTGGACCGACAACGAAAATGGCCGCGAGGCCAAGATCGGTGCGATCGGGGTGCGCGTGAAGCGCTGGGTGACGATGCACGGCGTCTCGATCAACATCGCGCCCGACCTCTCGCATTTCGGCGGCATCGTGCCGTGCGGGATCGCCGAATTTCCGGTGACCAGCCTCGCCGCGCTCGGCAAGGCGGCGGATTTCCCTCAAGTCGATGCCGCGCTCGAACGCGCGCTTCCCGCCTTTCTCGACAAAATTTCGGCCAGCGACTAGGACATGTCCATGACCCGCACCATCCTCCCCTCGCTTCTGATCCTCGCCCTTGCCGCTTGCGGCAGCGAACCGTCGGGCAAGACGACGACCAAGCTCGAAGCGGTCGAGGTCGAGCCGGGTACGATCAGCGATTCGATGATCATCCTCGACGATGCGAGCGGCGACGGCACCGCGGTCGACAACAGCGTTCCCGACGATGGGACGGCGAAGCCAGCGGCAAAGAAGGATGGGCAAGCGGCCGACGAGGCAGACGCCGAAGAGACGAGTGGCGAAGGCGAAGCGATCACTGTCCCCGTCAGCAAGAAGGCCGACACCCCGGCGCCTGCCAAAAAGGCCGGCGAATAACGCTGGGTTAGCGCAACCCCAGGCTCTTGTGTGCCTGGAGCGACAGACGCCAGCGCGGGTCTTCCATCACCAGGTCGATGCACGCCTGGACATTGGCAGCGGCATTCGGATCGTCGAGTGGCTGCACCAGCAGATGCCCGAAATCGAGCGTCGCGAACCGTGCAACGTCGCTGCCCGGCTGCGGCCATACTAATTTCAGTTCGTCGCCGCTCGTCTGCACCAGTTCGCTGCCCGCCTTCGGGCTGATGCAGATCCAGTCGATGCTGCGCGGCACGGCAAAAGTCCCGTTGCTCTCGATCGCGATGATGAACCCCTGCGCGTGCAGCGCGTCGATCAGCGCATCGTCGACCTGCAGCATCGGTTCGCCGCCGGTCAGCACGACATAGCGGTCGGCCTCACCCTCGCCCCAGCTCGCGGCGATCGTCGCGGCGAGCGCCGCCGCGTCCTTGTACTTGCCCCCCAATGTGCCGTCGGTGCCGACGAAGTCGGTGTCGCAGAATTGGCATATCGCCTTGGACCGGTCCTTCTCGCGACCCGTCCACAGATTGCAGCCGGCGAAGCGGCAGAAAACCGCGCGGCGGCCTGCCTGTGCGCCCTCGCCCTGCAGCGTCAGGAAAATCTCTTTGACCGCGTAGCTCATGGTCGGGCGTAGCGCGTCGGGTCGGCGAGCCCCGCATCGGCAAAACCCTTGCTGCGCAACCGGCAGCTGTCGCACGCGCCGCAGTGCAGCCCCTCGGGGGTCGGGTCGTAGCACGACCAGCTCATGCCCGCGTCCATACCGAGCCGCGCCGCCTCGGCGGCGATATCGGCCTTGGTCATATGCTGGAGCGGTGCGTGGATGCGGAAATCGACACCCTTGTCGCCGTCGCGCGTCGCGAGCCGCGCCAGTTTTTCGAAACCCGAAATGAATTCCGGGCGACAGTCGGGATAGCCCGAATAGTCGAGCGCATTGACCCCGATCACGATGTCCTGTGCGCGCCGCGCCTCGGCGAGGCCGAGTGTCAGCGACAGGAAAATCAGGTTCCGTGCAGGCACATAGGTGACCGGCACCTCGTCCCCGACGCCGTCCTTGGGCACCGCGATATCATCGGTCAGCGCCGAGCCGCCGAAGCGGCGGAGGTCGAGCGGCAGCACGATATGCTCGGCCGCCCCGACATAGTCCGCGATGCGCGCGGCCGATTCCAGTTCGACGCGGTGACGCTGATTATAATCGATCGTCAGCGCGACGATGCGTGCGCCGGCCTCTTTCGCGAGGCCCGCGCAAACCATCGAGTCGAGCCCGCCCGACAAGAGGACGATCAGCGTTTTTCCGGCTACGTCTTGCATCGGCGCCAGATAGGCCCGCGTCGTCGGGGGTGCAAGTGCTGCGCTGCACCAAAGAAACGGGCCGCATGACAGGTCACACGGCCCAGTTCGGCATGAAAGCCGTTAGGGAGAAGGACACACATCGGTGCGTCGTGACACCCGGCTTAGCGGCTTTTGGTTAACGGATTGTTACGGCAGGGTGCGGCTCAGTTCGTGCAGGCGCCGCTGCGCCGCGCCTCATAGGCCTGCGAGAAAGGCTTCCCGTCGGCGATTCCTTGTGTGTCGATCTGGACCAGGCGGTTCGTCTCGGAGCGGATCGTGGTGCGGCCGTGGCCCGCGCCCGGACAGGTGTAATGCACCGTTACCGACTTAGGCGTGTCCTCGATGACATAGCGCGAGCAGTTCGCGCGCGGGTGGTAGATCTGGATCATCCGCCGCGCGTCGCCGAAACACATCGTCTGGGCGACGGCGTTGTTGCCGCGCTCGCGCAGCTGCCAGCTGCCTTTTTCGAGGCCATCGAGCATCGCCAGCGACGGCGCCTGCGCGGGCACCGCCGTCGCGCCGGCCAGCATCGTGGCCGCAAGGACCCATTTCATCGGAGGAGAGAAGATCGCCATGTACACCTATCCAACGATTGCCCCCGTCGCGGGCAAACATGCGACCCTGTGAAGACAAAATAGCGTTTCGGCGCCGCGATTTCAACCGCTTGGCGCTGAAAAACGTCCGTTCGTCGTCAGCCGGCTCAGTTGGGGGTGGCGATTTCGCCGAGCGGGATCGGGAAAATCCGCGAACAAAAGGCGCAATCGACGACGATATTGCCGGCCTCGTCGGCCATGTCGACGCGCTCGGTCTCGGGAAACTGGCGCAGCACCCCGGCGAAATAATCGAGACTGCACCGGCAGCCGCGCGACACGGTGATGCCCGATTCGACGCGCACCTCATCCTCGTGGAACAGCCGCCATGCCAGCGTCTCGAGCGAATGCGCGGGGTCGGTCAGTTCCTCGGGTTTCAGCGTCATCGCGATCGTGCGCGCATGCTCCCATTCGGGATGATCGTGGCGCGTGTGCAACCGGTCGCGACCGACCTCGCCCTCGGGCAGGTGCTGGAGCAGCAACCCGCCCGCGACGCAGCCGGCTTCATGGTCATGGCGCGCGGCGAGCCTGATCAGGCTCGGGATCTGCTCGGACTGCTCGAAATAATGTTCGGCGGCGTCGCCGATCGACACGCCTTCGAGCGGCACGATGCCCTGATAACGCTCGTCGGTCGCCGGCTGGTCGAAGGTGATCGCGAGGAAGCCCTCGCCGAACAGCGCGAACAGCGTGGGGTCCGGTCCGACCTCGGCCAGCCGTTCGGCGTCGAATTTGAGGTAACCGCGCAGCTCGCCGCCGCGATAGTCGCAGACGAGCAGTTCGATCGGCCCGCCGCCGGTCTGCGCCTGCAGCGTCAATTGCCCGCCATCGGTCTTGAGCGTCGAGCCGAGCAGCACGGTCAGCACCAGTGCCTCGGCGAGCAATTTCTCGGCCACCGGCGGATAGCTGTGGGCGCTCAATATCGTGTTGAGCACCGGCCCGAGCCGGACGAAGCGCCCACGGACATGGCGCGCGGCGATGGTGAAGACCAGGGGCTGGTCGAACCAGGTTTCGACGGTGTCGCTCATAATTTTTCCAGCGCCCACAACAGGACGGATTTCTGGGCATGGACGCGGTTCTCGGCCTCGTCCCAGACGCGCGACTGCGCGCCGTCGATCACCGCATCGGTGACCTCCTCGCCGCGATGCGCGGGCAGGCAGTGGAGGAACAGCGCGTCACCCTTCGCCGCGCCCATCAGCCGTTCGTCGACCTGATAGGGTGCCATCGCCGCGAGCTTGTTGTGCGCATGGTCCTGCCCCATCGACACCCAAGTGTCGGTGACGACCAGGTCGGCGCCCGTCACTGCCTCGCGCGCGTCGCGGACGATATCGATCTTCGCGCCCTTCGCACGTGCCGCCTCGACGAAGCCCGCATCGGGCTCATAGCCCTGCGGCACGCCGACGCGGACGTTGAAACCGAACAGCCCCGCCGCCTCGATCAGCGACGCCAGCACATTATTGCCGTCGCCGAGCCATGCGAGTTCCAGCCCGGGCAGTGCCTTGCCGCTTTCGACGATCGTCAGCAGGTCGGCAACGATCTGACACGGATGCGACAGGTCGGTCAGGCCGTTGATGACGGGGACGCTGGCGAAATGCGCGAGTTCCTCGATCTTGTCATGATGGTCGGTGCGGATCATGATCGCATCGGCATAGCGCGACAGCACGCGCGCAGTGTCGGCGATCGTCTCGCCGCGGCCGAGCTGGCTCGTACCCGCGTCGAGGATCATCGGCACCCCGCCCAATTGGCGGATCGCGATGTCGAACGAACAGCGCGTGCGCGTCGAATTCTTCTCGAACACCATCGCCAGCACATGGTCGGCGAGCGGCTTGTCGGAGTCCGCCTTCGCCTTCGGCCAGCCAGCGCGCGCCGCCTTGCGGTCGATCGCGTCCGACAGCATCGCCGCGATCGCATCCCCGCCCGCGTCGGACAGGTTCAAAAAATTCGGCATCAGCTTTCGGGCGGCGTATAGCTCGCCGCGCCCGCCGACAATTTCTCGATGCACTCGTTGATGTGCGACTCTTCAATGTTGAGCGGGGGCAGGATGCGGATGACATTGTCGCCCGCCGCCACCGTCAGCAGCCCATGGTTGTCGCGCAGATGCGCGACGAAGGCGCGGCTGTCGCTCTTCATCTTGACGCCGAGCATCAGCCCCATGCCGCGCACGCTCTCGAACAGATTGTCGTGGTTCGGGATCAGCTGTTCGAGCGCACCGCGTAGCCGTTCGCCCGTCGCCTTGACGCCTTCGAGGAAGCCCTCCTCGAGCACGACGTCGAGCACCGCCTGCCCCGCCGCCATTGCGAGCGGGTTGCCGCCATAGGTCGAGCCGTGCGTGCCGATCACCATGCCGCGCGCCGCCTTTTCGGTCGCGAGGCACGCGCCCATCGGGAAACCGCCGCCGATGCCCTTCGCGCTCGCGAGGATGTCGGGGGTCACACCGAACTGTTCATAAGCATAGAGCGAGCCGGTGCGCGCGACGCCGCACTGGACCTCGTCGAACACCAGCATCAGGTCGCGCTGGTCGCAGATATCGCGCAGCGCCTGCAGGAAGGGCTGCGACGCCGGACGGATCCCGCCCTCGCCCTGTACCGGTTCGAGCAGGAAGCCCGCGGTATTGTCGTCCACGAGATCCAGCGCCGCATTGACATCGTCGAACGGTGCATAGGCGAAACCGGGCAGCAGCGGGTCGAACCCCTTGCGCAGCTTCTCCTGGTTGGTCGCCGAGATCGTACCGAGCGTGCGGCCGTGGAAGGCGTTGTTGAAGGTGATCAGCGTGTGCTTGTGCGCGTTGCCCGCGCTCGAATGATAGGCGCGCGCGGTCTTGATCGAACATTCGACCGCCTCGGCGCCCGAGTTGGTGAAGAAGACGGTGTCGGCAAAGGTGTTCTCAACCAGCCGCGCCGCATAGGCTTCGCCCTGCGGGCTGCCGTACAGGTTCGAGACATGCATCAGCGTCGCAGCTTGGTCCTGGATCGCCTTGGTCAGGTGCGGGTGGCCATGGCCGAGCAGATTGACCGCGATGCCGCTCGCGAAGTCCAGATAACGTTCGCCGCGTTCGCCGATCAGATAGGCACCCTCGCCTCGCACCGGACGCACACCGCACCGGGGGTAAACGGGCATCAGCGGCGTGATCGACATGTCAGGCACCTTTCCAAAAGACAAAAGATACGACCAAAGCAAAAAGGCGACCCCAGATGGGCCGCCCTTGGGTCGGGCGGTCCCTATACTGCCCCCTGCTTGGCCGCGTCAACACAGGGCGCGCGCGGCAACCAAGGCCGCAGCGCGGCGTATGAGCGGGGATGCGATACCGGTTCGCCCTTTCCTTCGCCGCGCTGCTGCTCGCTGCCTGCGACAGCCTGCCGCGCGATGCGGCCGGCACGACCGAGCGGATCGAACGCACGCACGCGATGCGCGTCACCGTGCTCCCCGGAACCCCCGACGCGCAGCCCGCTCTCGCGCTCGTCGGCGCCTATGCCCGCGACCATGGCGCGCACCTCCGCCTCATACCCATCCACGGCGAGCATGCGCATAAGGCGCTCAAAGACGGCGAGGTCGATGCGCTCATCGGTCATTTCGCCAAGGCCTCGCCTTGGCAGGCCGATATCGCGCTGTCGAAGCCCGTCGCGCGCGGCGAACCCGACGACAAGGAACATCCCGTGCTGCGCATCGCGCGGCGCAACGGCGAAAACGCCCTGATCCTCGCCACCGACCAGTTGGTCGCCCAGGACCCGCGATGAGCCTGCACAGCGGCATCCCCGACGCCATCGCCGCCGACGTCCGCCACGGCGAGCGGCTCGAATGGTGGACCTTGGCGTGGATCGACAGCGTCGTCGTGGTGATGGCGCTGGTGATGGGCGCAAGCCAGGCGATGAAGTCGGCAGTGATCGAGGATGTGCTGAGCCTCATCCCTGCGATCGTGTTCCTGCTGTCGGTGCATTGGGAGCGCAAGCGCGCCAACAATCGTTTCCCTTTCGGCTATCGCCGCGCCAACAGCCTCGCTTTCCTCGTTGCGGCGACGGCACTGCTGGCGGTGGGCGGCTTCCTCGTTTATGAAAGCGTCACGACGCTGGTGCGGCAGGAGCATCCGACCGTCGGGGGCATCACCCTCTTCGGCCACACCATCTGGCTGGGCTGGCTGATGATCGCGGCGCTCGTCTATTCGATCATCCCGCCGCTCATCCTCGGTCGGATCAAGCAGCCGGTGGCTAAGCGGATCAACGACAAGGTGCTCCACACAGACGCGCTGATGCAGAAAGCCGACTGGCAGACGGGGTTCGCCGCGATCGCCGGCATCACCGGCATCGGGCTCGGCTGGTGGTGGGCCGATGCCAGCGCGGCGCTGTTCATCGCGTTGTCGATCATCAAGGATGCCGTCGGCGCGCTGCGGCAAGCGGTCGCCGAACTGCTCGACGGAACCCCGCGCGCGCTCGATTCCAACAAGCTCGCCGACGATGCCGAGCGATTGATCGCGACGTTGAAGGCGCGCTTCGGTGACGTCGATGTCAGGCTGCGCGAGACCGGCCGCTACATCGCGGCCGAAGTCGATTGCCCGCCCCCGGCGACCATCCCGACCGGCGTCGAGTTGATGGACGAAAAGGCCTGGCGGCTGGCAAGCCTCAACTTCCGGCCCGAATGATGATCCGTTCGTGTCGAGCGAAGTCGAGACACCGTGAGGGCATGCACGACCGACGGGTGTCTCGACTACGCTCGACACGAACGGGAATAGAGGTTGTTTTCAGGACCTAGAGCGCCTTCGCCGCCTCCATCGCCAACGCGACCGAATGTTTTCGCGCATCATGATCGTACATCGATGAAGCAATCACGACCTCATCGACCCCCGTGCGCGCCACGAACGCCTTCAACCCGTCGCGAACGTCGTCGACCGTGCCGACCGCCGAGCATTGCAGCACATGGTCGAGGATCGCGCGCGCGTTGGGTGGCAGGCTGTCCTTGTAACCCGCGAGCGGCGGCTTCATCTTCCCGGGATTGCCGGTGCGCAGCGCGACAAAGGCCTGCTGCTGCGAGCTCGCGAGCAGTTCGGCCTCTTCGCGCGTGTCGGCGGCGAAGACGTTGAAGGCCGCGGCGGCATAGGGTTCGGACAATTGCGCCGACGGCTTGAACTGCCGCCGATAGATATCGAGCGCCTCGTCGAGCGCATCGGGGGCGAAATGGCTGGCGAACGCATAAGGCAGCCCGAGCATCGCGGCGAGATGCGCGCCGAACGTGCTCGATCCCAATAGCCACAGCGGCACATGCGTCCCCTCGCCCGGCACCGCGCGGATACCGAGCCTTGCGTCGCCGGCAAGGAAGGCCTGCAGTTCGACGACATCCTGCGGGAACTGCCGCTCGTCGCTCGCGAGATTGCGCCGCAGCGCCCGCGCGACGACTCCGTCCGACCCCGGCGCGCGGCCAAGGCCGAGGTCGATGCGGCCGGGGAACAGCGCCTCCAGCGTGCCGAATTGCTCGGCGATCACCATCGGCGCATGGTTCGGCAGCATGATCCCCGCGGATCCGATCCGGATGCTCGACGTCGCCTGCCCGATATGCGCGAGCACCACCGCGGTCGCGGCGCTCGCGATCCCCTGCATGCCGTGATGTTCGGCAACCCAATAACGGCCGTAGCCCAGTGCTTCGGCATGTCGGGCGAGGTCGGCCGCATTGGCCAGCGATTGGGCGATCGTCCCGATGTCGGTGACGGGCACAAGATCGAGCAGGGAGAGTTTCAGCATGAAACCGATATGCGGTCGCGGGGCGCCGTGTTCAACCTTAGCGCTTCGCCGGAACGGCCAAGAAAAACTACGCGCGCTCATCCTTAGGCGAACCCATCAGCACATAGGTGGTGATCGCATTGACCTGCGGCAATATGCCCAGCACCTCGGTGTGAAAATGCTTGTACTCCGCCAGGTCGGCCGCCTCGACGCGCAATATATATTCGATCGCGCCCGTTATGTTGTGACACTCGCGCACTTCGGGCGCTTCGGCCATCGCGGCTTCGAAATCCTCCTGCGCCTGCTTGGTGTGCGTCGACAGCCCGACGGTAACATAGGCCATGAAGCTGTAACCGACCTTCGCGGGATCGATCCGCGCGCGATAGCCCCTTATCACGCCGCTGCGTTCGAGTTCCTGTACCCGGCGCAAACACGCCGACGGCGACAGCCCCACCCGCTCGGCGAGTTCGAGGTTCGAGATTCGCCCGTCGCGCGACAGTTCGCGCAATATATTGCGGCCAATGGCGTCTATATTGCCCATTGATTGCATAATCTATCGCAAAACCGCCCATCTTTGCAACCATCAGCAGCACAGGCCGCATTATATTGCGCATATGGATCAGACCACCCTCGCCGCCCTCTCCGCCTTCGCGCTCGTCTCGTCGATCACGCCGGGTCCGAACAACATGATGCTGATGGCGTCGGGCGCCAATTTCGGCTTGCGCCGCACGGTGCCCCACGCACTGGGGGTCGGGATCGGCTTCACGCTGATGATCGTTCTCGTCGGCGTCGGACTGATGGGCCTGTTCGACCTGTTCCCCATTCTCAATACCGTTCTCAAGGTGGTCAGCGTCGCCTATTTGCTGTGGCTCGCGTGGAAGATCGCCAATGCCGCCGCGCCGACGACCGACGGCGACGCGCGCGGCAAGCCGATGACCTTTGTCCAGGCGATGCTGTTCCAATGGGTGAACCCCAAGGCGTGGACGATGGCGCTGTCGGCGATCGCGCTTTACGCCCCCGATCGCAATGTCGCCGCGGTGCTGCTCGTCGCGGTGGTGTTCGGCATCGTCAACCTGCCCTCGACGAGCATCTGGGCGGTGATGGGTCAGGCGCTGCGCGGCTGGCTGTCGAGTCCGGCGCGACTTCGGGCCTTCAACTGGACGATGGCGGCATTGCTGGTGGGATCGCTTGCGCTTCTGATCTGATCGCCTATGCACCGGCGCGACCTCCCCTCGCGACCGGAGAATGATCATGCAAAGCCGCCGCCTTGGCAAAAGCGCCATCCATGTGTCCGACATCTGCATGGGGACGATGACCTTCGGCAGCCAGACCGACGAAGCGGAAGCGTTCCGTATCCTCGACCGCTGCTTCGACGAGGGCATCAACTTCTACGACACCGCCGAGGGCTATCCGGTGCCGCCCGACAGCAAATGGGTCGGCCGCACCGAGGAGATCGTCGGCCGCTGGCTGAAGACCAAGCCGCGCGACGCGATCATCCTCGCCACGAAAGTGTCTGGGCCGAGCCATGTCTGGTTCAAATCGCCCTGCCGGAACGGCATGACCGCGCTCGACCGCAAGAATATCATGCAGGCGATCGACGACAGCCTGACGCGGCTGCAGACCGACTATGTCGACCTCTACCAGACCCACTGGCCCGATCACGACGCCCCCTATGACGAGATGATGGACGCGCTCGACGAGTTGGTCCGCGTCGGCAAGGTTCGCATCCTCGGCTGCTCGAACGAGACAAGCTGGGGGCTGATGAAGTCGCTCGCGGCGTCCGAACGGCTCGGCGTCCATCGCTACCACACGATCCAGAATAATTTCAGCCTCAACAACCGCCGCTTCGAGGACGAACTCAAGCAGGTATGCCGGCAGGAAGGCGTCAGCCTGATCCCCTACTCGCCGCTCGCCGGCGGGGTGTTGTCGGGCAAATATCAGGGCGGCGCGACCCCCGAGGGTGCGCGTTTCTCGCGCTACCTGAAGATGGAGGGGCGGCAGGCGGTGATGGGCCGCCGCTTCGTCAACGACAAGAGCCTCGCCGCGACCGAACGCTATCTGAAGATCGCCGAGGAGGCCGGGCTGCACCCTGTGACCATGGCGACCGCCTGGTCGAAGCAGCATGACTTCGTCGCCTCGACGATCGTCGGGGTCAGCGCCTATGACCAGGTCGACCCGATCCTCGCCGCCAAGGACCTCATGCTCAGCGACGATGTGATGGCGGCGCTGCACCAGGTCAGCCGCGACATCCTCTACCCGATGGGGTGAGGTTCAAAATCTCGTCATTGCGAGGAGCCGAAGGCGACGCGGCAATCCAGAGTAGGCGTAAACCGCCCTGGATTTCTTCGCTTCGCTCGCAATGACGGGGCCTTTTTAGTCTAGGCCGCTTTGCGCAGCGTCGGCCATTCGAGCACCATCGCCTCGCCGACGCGCAGCACACGCCATTCGGCAGCCAGCCGATCGAACGCCGCAAATATTGCGGGCTTGGCCGCGTCGATTGCCGCACGCTCCTCCCCGCTCAGCGTCGCCCGGACCCGTTCGGCCTCGCCCTTCGCGGCGCGCTGTTCAGCGCTATCTGGCCGCCACGCGCTACGCCAGCCGACGTCGAACAGGAAGGCTGCGAGTTCGGACAGCTCGCCCTCGCGCCCCTGCGTCTCGACCAGCTTCCGGCCCTTGGCGACCTGCTTGCGCACCGTCCGGCGTTGTTCGCGGGCATCGACCTTGCCGCCCGCTGCCTCGACGTAGAACGAGCCCGCGGTGCCGCCCGCGGCGATCTGACCAAACACCCCGCCCTTGAGCCCAAGCACCGCCTCGACGACAAAATGCACCATGTCGTGCGGCACATCGGCGTCGAAGCCGGGCGCCGGGTCCATGACCAGCACCGGCAGTCCGACGCGCTCGATGCGCATCGAATAGCGACGCTCGCCCGAACGGATGAAATGGACTTTCATGGCCTTAGCCTATAGGTTTCGCCTCCGAAAGGAACCCCGCCATGTCCCCCGCCCGCCGCACCCTGTTCGCCTTCGCCGCCTTTGCCGGCATCATCGGAACCGCACACGCCGCCAATCCGACGATGTTCCGCGACGCCGGCTGCGGCTGCTGTCTCAAATGGCTCGAACTGGTGAAGACCTCGTTCGGGGCGAAGGTGACCGTGGTCAATGCGGCCGATATGGATGCGGTCAAAGACAAGCAGGGCGTGCCCGCGGCGCTGCGCAGTTGCCACACCGTTCTCGTCGGCGGCTATGTCATCGAGGGCCATGTCCCGGCCCGCGAAATCGCCCGGCTGCTTAAGGAAAAGCCAAAGGGCATCAAGGGCCTGGCGGTCGCGGGTATGCCCACCGGATCGCCCGGCATGGAATATCGCAATATCCGCGAAGCCTATAAGGTGATGACCTTCGGCCCCGGCGGCCAGCGCGTCTATGCGAGCTATGCGGCGAGCGGCGGCTGAGTTCACCCGCCTGCCCTAATCCCATTCGCATCGAGCGAAGTCGAGATGCCCATCGTTGATTCACGCCCTCGGGGTGTCTCGACTTCGCTCGACACGAACGGGAAATCAGGCGGGCTTTAACTCGGCCTTGAACAGCTGCAGCATCCGCCCCCACGCCTTTTCCGCCGCCGCCTCGTTATAGGCGCGGCCGTCGGGCGGGCACCAGCCGTGCATCGCGCCGGCATAGACCTCGACCTCGTGCCACTGCGGGCGCGGCTTGAGCACCGCGTTGAGCAAGACTTTCTCGTTCGGCGCTTCCTTGTCGTCGTTGTCGGCGATCGCGAAGAGATAGCCGGCGTTGGTGCCGTCGATCAGCAGATGCGGGCTGTCCGGCTTGTCGGTGGCGACGCCGCCGCCGTGGACGCTCGCCGCCGCGCCGACGCGATTGGGGCTGAGCGCGGCGGTGTAGATCGTCATCGCCCCGCCCATGCAATAGCCGGTGGTGCCCACCCGCCGCTTGGTGTCGACCTCCTTCTGCGCATCGAGGAAGGCAAGGTGCGCGGTCGCGTCGGTCGTGACGAGCGTCTTGTTGAGCTGCTTCAAATAACCGAACAATTTCTCGCGGATCGCGGGATCGCCGAAATCATTCGCCGCGTCGACGACGGGCGATTTCTGCCAGCGATAGAAGGGGTTGATCGTCAGAACCGCATAGCCCTCACCCGCCAACCGGTCGGCCATCTGGCGAAAGGCGGGGCGCAGGCCGCGAATATCGGGCCACACCAGCACGGCGGGATGCTTGCCCTCAGCCGGCGCGACGAAATAGGCGTCGCAGGTGCCGTCGGCGGTCTTGATCTCGACGTCGCGGCCCTTGACCGGCTTGCCCGCCATCGCGCGCGCCGGCAGCGCCGCCATCAGCGCCCCGGCGCTCGCGAGCGCGGTAAAACTGCGCCGCCCGACGGGCAGCCCGACGCGGTCGAGGTCGGCTTCGGTTTCGTGGGTGCACATGGCGTCTCTCCTTGGGGGGGGGGCGAAAGCGGCGGAAAACTGCCGAACTTTATAGTGGATTCACGTCGCCGGCCATCGTTCCCCGGCGAAGGCCGGGGTCCAGGCAGATCGGCGCGCATGCCGCGGCATGGACCCCGGCCTGCTCAGGAAAACAGCGAACGACTCGCCTTCGAAAAACGGCAGAAAACTGCGCAACTTCATTCGCGATTGCGGTATCGACGGGTGGTCAGAGCACTGCATGATCGCAGGCTAATCTGGCGATGTTTTTTAGGACAGCGCTTTTTTGCATCCAATCCTCCCCGTGGCGCAGCCATGGGGAGGTGGCAGCGCGAAGCGCTGACGGAGGGGCCGACGCCGTCAGGCGTCGTGTAAGGTTTCGGCCCCTCCACCACCGCTTCGCGGCGGTCCCCCTCCCCATCGCTACGCGACAGGGAGGATCAACCCGAATGTGTCGTCAACATTATGGACCGCTGAGCTCCTTTTCAGGGTCTCAGCGCCGCCCCTCCAGATCCTTGATGATGTCCGGGGCCGCAAGGTCTCGCGACACCTTGTCCAGAACCGGGTCGAAGTTGTCGGCACGGCCATATTGGCGCCCGTCCGCCGCCGCCTCGGTTTTCTCCCAGCGGGCACCGCCGCGCACCGGCGCATCGTCGAGCGCGTCGCGCGCCATCTGCTGCACCTTCTTCATCCGCCGCCACAGCCAGGCCGGCCAGACGACGAGCGCGCCGAACAGCATCAACGGCCACAGGATATTCCACATATGCCTTCCCCCTCGGCAAATCGTCAGCCAGCGATGCTAATCTCTTCAAAGGTAAAGGCAAGCCGGTGCACGCCGACCTCGCGCAGCATCGCGCCATGCGCGGCGCGATCGACGATATGACCCGCGCCGCAGAAACCGACGACGGTCATCCCCGCGGCCAGCGCCGACCGCGCGCCGGTCGGCGAATCCTCGACCGCCAGGCACTTCGCCGGATCGACACCGAGCCCCTTGGCGGCGGCGAGATAGATGTCAGGGTGGGGCTTACCACGGTCCCATCCGTCGGCGCTGTAGACATGCTCCCCGAAATGATGGCCGAGCCCGAACAGCCCGAGCGCCCAGCCGATATATTCGGCGCGGCTCGACGAGGCGATCGCGCGTGGCGTCGTGCCCAGCGTGTCGAGGAACGCAGCGGCGCCGGGGACGGCGTCGAAGCCCTCCATGAAGCGCGCCCGCGCCCGCTCACGGTGCCGCTCGCGGAAATCGGCGGGCAGCGGCCGCCCAAAGCGGGCCTCGATCCGCCGCTGCGTCTCCTGCCAATTATGGCCGTAATAATCGCGCAAACTCTCGTCATAGGTCGTTGGCATGCCGACCGCGGTCAGGCTCTCGGCGAGCGACAGGTTGGCGCGCACCTCGCTGTCGGCGATGACGCCGTCGAAATCGAGGATGATGGCGGCGGGGGTCATAAGCGCGCGTCCTGTTTATGCGAATGCAACTTGTCGGCCCTAAAGGCCAGGGCGACAGGAGACGCAATCATGAAGTTCATCGAGCTCAAATCGCGCGGCGGCAATTATCTGCTCGTCGCGGAAAATGTCGCCTGGCTGCGCGACTATGAGAATGGCCAGACGCAGGTCGGCATGGTCGGCGGCGCGCCGCTGCTGATCGTCGGCAAGATGGAGGATATCGCGGCGTCGATTCTGGAGCAGGCGAATAAGGCGGGGTGATGTGGCTGGTGGTTGGCAATGACGGGGGCCAGGCTCATTTGTCGCGGCGCCAGAACGCCCACCGGGGCTGTTTCAGGGCAGCCGCCTCGTCTATTCCGATGCCCTGCTCTCTGGCAAAATCGGGGTCAATCCAAGCCGAGATTATCTTTGGCGGCTCCTGCGAAGCGTCGACGGACTCAAACTCAAATGCGTCTTCATGCTCCAGCCCACGAATGAAAGCCTCGAAATTGTCGGCAACGTGCGTGATCCGGTAATCGCATTGCTGATCGATATGGACGACCCTCGGCTCACCGGATGGCCCACATTCCCGATAGTCGAGGCATAGCATGTCATGGCCGGCAGAAGGGCAGTCGCCGAAGTAAATCCCGACGTCAGGATAGCCCCATTCGTTATTGGATTGCTGGCTGCCAAGCTCACCGCACAGCGACCATATCTGTGTTCTGCCGATCCCTTTGAAGCCCGTTATCGCGACATGATCCTCGGCCCACGAAGTCGGTGTAGCAGTTCGGTGGCAGCTGTTTATCGGGCAACCGCCGTTTTGAGACTGCATCAACTCAATATATGCCGCAGGCAATTTATACCCAAGCTCAACCTCCACCGAGCGAATGACGTCCGGGGTCGGAAAGGGTTCGACATATTCACTGTCCGCCCACTCGGCGTCTTCCCAAAAGGTGGAAAGATCAAAGTCGTTGAATATCTTCGACATGGAGGGGATGCTCACTCCACCGTAACCGACTTCGCCAGATTGCGCGGCTGGTCGACATCGGTCCCCTTCGCCACCGCCACATGATAGGCGAGCAACTGCACCGGCACCGCGTACACCAAAGGCGCGATCAGCGGGTGGACCTTGGGCATTTCGATCGTCGCCATGCAGCCGTCGCCGGCTTCGGCGAGGCCCTCGGCGTCGCTGATCAGAACGATCTTGCCGCCGCGCGCCATGACTTCCTGCATGTTGCTGACGGTCTTTTCGAACAAGGGGCCGCTCGGCGCGAGGACGATCACCGGGACGGCTTCGTCGATCAGGGCGATCGGGCCGTGCTTCATTTCGCCCGAGGCATAGCCTTCGGCGTGGATATAGCTGATTTCCTTGAGCTTGAGCGCGCCTTCCATCGCGAGCGGATAATCCGGGCCGCGGCCGAGGTAGAGCACGTCGCGCGCCGGGGCGACGAGGTGCGCCATCGCGGCGATTTCCTCGTCGTGGCTCAGCGCGGCGTTGAGCGCGGCAGGAGCTTCTATCAGGTGGCGGACGATATCGCGTTCCTCGGCAGCGCTGAGCTTGCCCTTCTTGAGCGCGAGGTGCGCCGCGAGCGCGGCGAGCACCGCGAGCTGGCAGGTGAAGGCCTTGGTCGACGCGACGCCGATTTCGGGGCCCGCGTGCGTCGGCAGCAGCAAATCGGCCTCGCGCGCCATGCTGCTGGTGGGCACGTTGACGACCACCGCGATCGTCTGGCCGTTCGCCTTGCAGTGGCGCAGCGCCGCGAGCGTGTCGGCGGTCTCGCCCGACTGCGAGATGAAGAGCGCGAGCCCGCCGGGCTGGAGCACCGGGTCGCGGTAGCGGAATTCCGACGCGACATCGATGTCGACGGGGACGCGCGCGAAGGTTTCGAACCAATATTTGGCGACCATGCCGGCGTAGAAGCTGGTGCCGCAGGCGACGATGGTGATGCGGTCGATCGCCGACAGGTCGAAATCCATCTGCGGCAGCGCGACGGTCTGTTCGAGCGGGCGGATGTAGGAGGAGAGCGTCTGCGCGACGACGGTCGGCTGCTCGAAAATCTCCTTCTGCATGAAGTGGCGGTAATTGCCCTTCTCGATCGTCGCCGCGGTGACGCCCGAGGTGGTGATTTCGCGGGTCACCGGGTTGTTGTCGGCGTCGTAGATCTGCGCGCCGTCGCGGGTGATGACGACCCAGTCGCCTTCCTCGAGATAGGCGATCTTCTGCGTCAGCGGCGCGAGCGCGAGCGCGTCGGAGCCGAGATAGGTCTCCCCCTCACCATAGCCGACGACGAGCGGCGAACCGAGCCGTGCACCGATCAAGAGGTCGGGGTGCTGGCGAAAGGCGATGGCGAGCGCGAAGGCGCCGCGCAGTTGCGGCAGCACCGCCTGCACCGCCGCGGTCGGCGATTGGCCGGCCTCGACCTGCTCGCTGACGAGATGCGCGACGACTTCGGTATCGGTCTCGCTCTCGAACGTCCGCCCGCGTGCCTGCAGCGCCTCGCGCAGCGGCTTGAAATTCTCGATGATACCGTTGTGGACCAGCGCGACCTCGCCCGTCGCATGCGGGTGGGCATTGCTCGTCGTCGGCGCGCCGTGGGTCGCCCAACGGGTGTGCGCGATGCCGACGAGGCCGGGCGCGGGATTGCCCGCAAGCTCTTTCACCAGATTGCCGAGCTTGCCCTCGGCGCGGCGGCGGACGAGCTGGCCGTCCTGAACCGTGCACACCCCCGCCGAATCATAGCCGCGATATTCCATGCGCTTGAGGCCATCGACGAGGCGATCCGCGACCTGGTCCTTGCCGACAATTCCGATAATTCCGCACATGTGGGTCTGGCTTTCGTCTAGAGCGTGTAGGGAACGCGAATACCCGGCATTGCTGCCGGAAACACCTTGATATTGCGTGTAACAAGAATGCGGCCGCTGATTTGCGCGGTCGCGAGCACGAGCGCGTCGCAGAGCGTCAGCCCCTTGCGCTCGGCGCGGAGCGCGGCGGCGCGGCGCGCGACGGCGTCGCCGACCTCCTCGACCGCGAAACAGCCGAGGAACGCCTCGACCGCCTTCACCGATACGGGATCGGCGGCGGTCATCACCTCGGTCCAGCTGATCCGGCTGACGCTCTTGCGCCCGGCACGGCGGATCTCGCTGCGCGCGGCCTCGACGCCGTTGAGGGCGTCGATGAGGATATCGCTGTCGAACTGCGCGTCGATCATTCGCGCTTGCCCCGCAGGCGGCGCTGATATTTCAGCCCGTCGCCGATGTCGACGCGATCCCGCCAGATACCGAAGGCGTTGTCGATCGCATCGCCCGAGGCATCGGCGCGATACGCCGCAACCGCGCGGCGGACCAGCTCGGCGCGCGAGACCCCCTGCTCGGCGGCGAGGCTATCGAGCCATTCGACGTCGGAGTCGGGAATGTCGGCGAGGAAGCGCATGAACATTTGATATCATATCATGATATCAAATCAACCGCAGATATTGGCAAGCTTTCCACCGGTCCAAAGCATATCGACGGCGTCCGCACGGATCGCATCGGCGATGATCTCGCTGGCAGGGCGCAATATGGTAAAATGATCGCATCCTGCGCCCGCGACGAAATGAAGCTGCGGATTACCGCTGACTTCCTTCATCTCGTTGAGATCGACAATATTTCCCCGTTCGCTGCCTTCGATCACAAGGGTCGGTTTGCGAACCGACGCGAGCCAGTGGACCGGCGCGCGCAGCTTCACACCCGGCTTGTCCTTGACGTCGATCGGAAACATGTCGCCATAGAGCCGCGGATCGATGACCGGGCCGAAGGAAAAGACGGCCGCCCATTCGTCGGCATATTCGGACGCCAGCAGCACCAGCGTCCCGCCGGTGCTGTGGCCGCCCAGATAGACGCGCGCGGGGTCGATTCCCGGCTGCTGTTTCAGCCACCGCGTCGCCGCGACCAAGTCGTCGACCTCGCCGTAAAAGCCCTCGCTATGCCCCGGATTGCCGTTGAGTCCGCGCAGCGAGGGATAGAAAGTCACGACGCCGCGCTCGCGAAAAGCCGCTGCGGACTGGTCGTTTTCACGCGGCTTCGGGCTCCAGAAATCGCCGATCGCGAGATCGCCGCCGCTGACCCAGACGATCGCCGGGTGCCGCTGGCCATCATCGGGCACCGAGGTCAGATAGCCCGATATCGACCCGACCGCGCTGGGGTAATGGACGACCGACATGATCTTCGCCGGCGGCTTGGGCGCCTGGTCGCTCTGGCGCACCTCGGCCACGACCGTCGGCCTATGCCCGGCGCGCGCGCTCGCGAGGTCGACCGCAGGCTCGCTGCACGCAGCGGTGCCCGCGATCAAAAGCGCCGACGCCAGCAGTGCGACCCGACCCATGAACATCCCCCTCGCCCTCCCGTTACCGCTGCCCGAAATTCCGGTCGACATAGATCATCGCGAACTGCACCGGGTCGGCGGGGGTGTCGTTCGCCGCCTCGAAGCGCGCCTTGCCCTCTTCCCAGATCTTGCGGATCTGTACAGGCAGCTCGGGGCCGAGCTTCATCTGCCGCGCGACGATCTGCGGCCAGCTTCCGGCCGTGCCGAAGCTCTTGTGCAACTGCGGTTCCATCGCCTTGCAATAGGCGGCGGTCGCGTCGTCGAGATGGCCGATCGCCTGGAGCACCCAGGCGTCGACAAAGCGCAGGAAGGGCTTGTCGGTGTAGCGGTCACTCAAATCGTCTTCTCCATCATCCATTCGTCCCGCAACAAGCCGTAGATCAGCGAATCTCGCACGCCGATATGCGTTTCCCACTCGCCGCGCAGCCGGCCCTCGCGCTGGAAACCCAGCCGTTCGAGCAATCCGATCGAGCCGGGGTTTTCGGGATCGGTGTCGGCAAAGATACGGCGCACGGTCGGATCGTCGAAGCCATGTTCGATCACCCGCCCCACCGCTTCGCGCGCGATGCCGTCGCCCCATCGGTCGCGGCGCAGGATATAGCCGACCTCCTTCACGCCGGGCTTTCCGTCGATCAGGATCACCCAACCGAGCGCCGCGTCATCGCCCGCAGTGATCGCCCAGCAGAGAAAGCCCTGCCCTTCGGCGGCGTTGCCTTTGACGTAGTCCGCGGTCTCGGCAAGCGATGCGTGCGGCCCGCTCGACCACCAGGTCATCACTTCGGGATCGGACAGCGCCGGGAACAAGGCCGCGGCATCGTCGTCGCGCAATTGGCGCAGCACGAGGCGCGCGGTGGTCAGCGTTGGCGCGGGCATCGGACTATTTCTTCCCCGCCGCCTTCGCCTTGCGCATCGCATCGTGGAAGCGGTCGGACACATCAGACTCCGTGGATTGCGGGCGGGTTGGTAGCGTAGACGATGTTGATAGCGGCGTTGAGGACGAAGACAAAGACCGCAAAGGCCCCGGTTTCTAGCATGACGATGCCCCAGCGCGGCGACCAGCGGATCGCCCGGCTGCCAGCGAACAGCAGGACCGCAAAGGCCGCGCTCGGCAAAAGCGGGATGCGCGCGACCTCGTGCGACGGGATATAGGGCATGCAGGCAAAGAGCCCGCCGAACAGCAGCAGGATTTCGGCGAGCCGTAGCAGGACGGGCTTCACTTCTTTTCCGCCGCTTTCTTCTTCCGCATCGCATCGTGGAAGCGGTCGGCCCAATTGGGTTTGACCAGTTGTTCGCCGCGGACCAGCCGCAGCTCGCCGTCGGCGACGTCGCGGGTCACCGCGCTGCCCGCAGCGACGATCGCGTCGCGGCCGATCTTCACCGGCGCAACGAGCGCGCTGTTCGATCCGATGAAGGCGTTCTCGCCGATCTCGGTCCGATATTTGAAATAGCCGTCATAATTGCAGGTGATCGTGCCCGCGCCGATATTCGCGCCCGCGCCGACCGTCGCATCACCCAGATAGGTGAGATGATTGGCCTTGGCGCCTTTGCCCAGCGTCGTTTTCTTCACTTCGACGAAATTGCCGACCTTCGCCTTCTCCTCCAGCACCGTGCCGGGGCGCAGCCGCGCGAAGGGGCCGACTTCGCAGCCGCTCGCGATGCTCGCACCTTCGATATGGCTGAAACCGCGGATCGTGACGCCGTCGGCGATCCTGACGCCGGGACCAAAGAAAACATGGGGCTCGATCGTCACGTCGCGGCCAAGCTCGGTATCCCAGGAGAACCAGACCGTCTCCGGCGCGCGCAGCGACGCGCCGCCCGCCATCGCCTCCTCGCGCTTGAAGTCCTGCCATTGCGCCTCAGCGGCGGCGAGTTCGGCGCGGCTGTTGATCCCGGCGACATCGGCGGGGTCGGTCTTGACGACGGCGCAGTGCCGCCCGTCGGCGTTGGCGATGTTGACGATATCGACGAGGTAGAACTCCCCGGCCGCATTGTCGTCGGTGACGCGCGCGAGCAGCGCGAACAGATCGGCCGACCTGGCCGCCATCAGCCCCGAATTGCACAAAGTCACCGCGCGCTCGGCCTCGGTCGCGTCCTTGTGCTCGACCATCTTGGTGACGCGGTCGCCCTCCACAATCACGCGCCCATATTGCAGCGGATCGGCCGGCT